>Ga0213869_10002038_pt1 | contig 14347 bp, 6 predicted proteins | sample PICome_10_FD_160083 | JGI IMG/M metagenome (GOLD analysis project Ga0213869, IMG submission 160083) | Coastal seawater microbial communities near Pivers Island, North Carolina, United States - PICO132 | ecosystem: Environmental > Aquatic > Marine > Coastal | place: USA: North Carolina...
GTGCATCCGCGCGGTTTTCAGCACCTCTCTCGCGCGCGCGGTCCCCAGTCAACGCGCGCGCGTGGAGGGGACAGGGAAGTGATGACGTGTCAAGCTCTCGTGCAAAGTTGGTTTCTGTTTAGGGTCTCACATTCTCAACTTTCATTCTCGTGCGTTTCTGAAGAACTTTTTTTTAAAATAAGATGTTTGACTGCACCTTTTTGATTTTTTTTAACGACCGTTTGGCCACTCGACGAAGAGAGAGATATTTTAAGGGCAATTTTGCTCTGTGTTGTGGGCAAATGTGCTGACGCACAGAAGGGGCAAAAAGAGTAAAAAAGGGACTATATGAGAGATTCCTTTTTCCGCACTTTAATCTCTCTCTTGTCGTCGAAGATGACGACGACGACGAAAGAGACGACGACGATGAAGAAAAAGGTAAAGAAGGTAAAGAAGAAGACTTCTTTGTCTTCTCTCTTTTTAGTAAACTTCTTAAACTTCTTCTTTTACGCTTCGTTTTGTGTGATGAAAATTGAAAGAACAGAAGCGCATTGGAAAATTGCGGACGGTTTGATTATTTCAGAAGTGGGAACGCGCGCAACCTGTATGGACGGAACGTCTTCTTACTTCGAGATATTCATGGCGCAGGAAGGAAAAATTGACTTGGCTGGGTACACGATTCAAGCGGACGAGGAGGTGATATTCACGTTTTCGGATTTTACGAAACCAATCGAAGCTGGAGAAGCGAGGGTGGTGTGCACGGGAGATTCTTCGGAAGATATTTGGTACTCGATACCACCGACGGCGGGGACGATTACAGCGGGAAAAAATTATAAACTCGTCTCCAAGGAAGGCGCGGTGGTGGACGAAAGCGGCGTCGTCGAAGAAGGCACAGTTGGGACGGCAAACGAATTTTATTCCTGGCAACGCCAAAGAACGTACGACCCAACGGAAACGAACACGGTCACCGCGTACGGAACCTCCGTGTTATATAACGACTTTTTCCCGATCGGTAAAGATTTGGACTTTGCACTCGCGCCAGGCTCGCCGGGGATATACAACTCGGACCGGTTGCAACTTCCAGTCGTTATAAACGAATTTTCGGATAATGGCATCGATTTATGCGAAGGCGGTGATTTTATCGAGTTGTACAACATCCACGCGACCACGACGGTAGATTTATCTGGGTTCGTTCTCGCTCGAGCCGGTCCGAGTACGGTCGCGCACGTCAACGACGGGATTCACTACATCATTCCCAGCGGTACGACGATTGGACCGCAATCTTACAAGTTATTTTGCTCGAAAAGTACCGATACGGATAATTCGATTACGCTCGGTTACGATTGGGACTTGCGCGAAAAGCAAGGATGCACGCTTTATACCGAAACTGGGTATATCATTGATAGTATCCCTTACGTGGACGGTACGTCGAGCGTGGCAGGAAGATCGATGCAAAGAGTTCCAAGTGGCTTTGGTCCAATGTTCGTCGTTGAACCGATGACGCCGAACGCGGAAAATTTTATTCAATCCGCCTCGAGCGTGCCGGCGAACGGGGTGCCGACGAAAACCGGTTCGAATCATTTCACGTGCTGCTACCACATCCGATCCTTGGGGATGCCAGATTCAGTGTACGAGACAGCAGGATTGGATAGGTCTATTGGCACATCGTACGACGGTGTATCGTTAGTGAACGAATGGACCGTCGTAGAAGTTCGCATTCCTCGAGAAATCCCCGCTTCGGCGGGAGCCGGTTTCGCCGATAACCAGCTCTTTGATTTTCAAATCGGCATGAACTCCTTCCGAAGCCCTTCGGTTACGGCAAAAAAGAGAAGAAAGTTGTTAAGTCACGACACGGTTGAGAACGTCGAAAATCTTTACACCGGTGATTTCGCTTTACTCGACGAAGACGCGTTTCCAGAGCAAAATTTTAGTTTTAATCGCACGATACGATTTGAGCCCGGAATTACGTCGATCAAATTTCTCGCTATTCCCAGAAAAGCGGGCGCGAACATTTTTGAGCTCGTGCACACCGGAGTCGCTTTGGCCGGAGAAAACACGTGGAACAAGTATCAACCGACCGCTCGGTACACGAGTTATCGATCGACAAATGCTCCCGTGAATACGTTTCAAGTGGTAGCTCGAAAGAAGAAAATTTTCAAGCCGACGTTGAACGAGAACGATATTCTCTTCACGACGAATACTTATAACTTTCCATTATACCTCGAAGGAATTCCATCGAACTTTTCGAGAGGACGCGTGAAAGCTGCGGTTTCTGCTGACGAGTACGTTTGGTCAGATACAAAGACGTTACCGGTCGTTTTCATCGCGTCTGGTATGGTTTTTTCTAGCCTCGACGGTGCCGCGGTTATGAAACTCACTCCGGATACAAAAACGACAACGTTCTCGGTGTACGCGACCGAAGTCGGCGAAATCGAATACTCCATAGCGCCAGTGGAAGGTTACGTGATGTCCGAAGAATACGAGTACGCTTCAACGAAAACACACACTGGTACCATCGCCGCCGGCCAATCGAAAGTCACCATTGGTTGCGTCGATAACTACTACGTGAAGAAAATATCAGAAGGGACTCTGACGTGCGAACCGTGTCCAAAAAATACGGCTTTAGTGAGAGACGCGAGCAATTTGGAAGCCCAGAGTGAACTGATGTGCAAGTGCATCCCGGGTTTGGTCGATTTAAGACTTCCCGGGATGTTGCCTGAAAATTTCACAATCACTTCGTCCTTATCTGTGTCTCCGTGCGTCTCCCCGATCAAATATTGTCAGGACATGACTTCCAACTTGAAAGAGTACCCGAGCGAATGCGTCGAGTTCTTCAACGGCGCGCCCGTGCAAATTCTCACGAATTATTACCGTTTCAAATTCGATCGTTGGACTTGGAACTTTCCAAAAAGCTCGAACGTTCCCGCTGTACAATCCAAGATGATAACCACGGAAGCTGAGGTGTACGAACTCGAACCAGAAGTGCAAGCGCTCGAGTGCACTGAAAAAAATGTCTGCGCCTTGAACGCGACAGGACTTTTCGGCGTCGGATGCGAAGACGGTTCTACCGGACCTCTGTGTGGTGTTTGCAAAGATGACTTTTATTGGGACAAAAACAATTTGGAGTGCACGAAATGCAAAGCTGGTAAATTAAAAGGCATGTTTTCGAACGAATTAATCGCTATTTCTGTGGTGGGGATCATTTTCATTGCGTTGATGCTCATCTTTTTCTTGCCCGTGGTTGATAGCCTCGAGGAGATTGAAAATTTTCGGAGCACCGTGCGACGCGAATATCGACTCCGATTTGACATCTTTAAAGGCGAGGTGCAAAACGGGAACAAAGAATTGCAATACGTGCAGCCTGAGAAGACTTTAAAACAGAGAATAGAGGAAGGACCAAAGCTTCCGAACTCCGCTCGATATCGTCTCGGTGAAATGATATGGAACGGCGAAAACACCATGCGAACAAAAGTAAAAATCTTGGTCGGGTTCGGTCAGATTTTAGTGCTTTGGCCAACTCAATTGCAAGCAGTCGCTTGGCCTAAAGAGTTTACTCAGATGACCGAAGCTTTGAAACTATTCAGTTTAGATTTCCGAATTTTGCCGTTGGATTGCGCGTTCACGCGCGATTTCTATTCAAAGTTCACGGTCGCAACCGTCGCGCCTTTGGTTTTGATTGTTTTTATATGCGCGTTCTTCTTCGTGAGATACGTTTTGGCAAAGACGTGGAAACTCGTTACCGGATCGAAAGATCTCGTAAATCTCGGTCGAAGATACGTAGGTTACGCCACCAAGTGTTCGTTCTTATTGTTGTTTTTGATATATCCATCCCTTTCGGGCACGGTTCTTCAATATTTCAGCTGCAAAGACGTTGGCGACGACAATCTCTTTATTCGATACTCGATCGAAACGTCTTGCCAAGACGACAAATATAAAAATTTTAAAGGCGGGGCAATTTTCTTTGTCATCTTGTTTCCTGTTGGCATTCCGTTATTGTTTCTGACCGTCATGGCCAGAGGTATGCGTCACATTAAAAACGCAGAGATTTCAAGAGAATACGCGGAAACGCACAAGGACGTCATCGCTTACAATCAAAAGACGTACGGCTGGATTTACAGAGATTACAAACAAGAGTGGTGGTTCTGGGAAATCTTGGACATCATCAAAAAGTTTCTTCTCGGTGCCGTGGTTATATTCGTCGATCCAGGTTCAGACACGCAGCTGTACGTCGCGATGTTTCTTTCTTCTCTTTTCCTCCTCTTTCTCGCGTGCGCGCATCCGTATTCCAAGCGGGAAGACAACATGTGTGCCCAACTCGCACACTTCTCACTCGGCGCCGTCGCGACGTTTGGTTTGGCAATCAAGAACGAAGTGTGCATCCGTGAAAAATGGGAATGTTCCATGATGGACGTCTACCTCGTTCTCACCGTGGTTTTTGTTTTCGTGTGCTCCATCGCGCTCGGCGTCAGCGAGTCCATCGAAATGCGAAAATCAAAACGCGATTTCTTAAAGTACGACAGCGATTACTCCGGCGATTTGGATAAAGACGAAATGCGCGTTCTTTTAACGGATCTCAAAATCGAGTCCACGGAAAAAGTGCTCAAAATGATCTTCGACAAGTTCGATAAGAATCTTTCCGATTCGATCGATTTCGAAGAGTTTATCGAAGTCGGTATTTGGATTCACAACGAGCTCCCGAAGCAAAAGTTGAACTAATTCGATGAAAGAGAGTATTTTACTGCTACACTTTCGTATCAGGTACTATGCATCATGAACATACTATGTTATTTATATACGTATATTTATTATTACTCGTATTGAAATATTCTTCGCATGTGTGAACGCATGTGAGCATCTTCTTCTTTAAAATCTTCTTCAGAATTTTTTCTCTCTCGTATATTATTATTCCTATTTATACAAGTGGTTTACTTTACGCGCGATGGGAGCGACTACGACGACTACGACGACGACGACTACTCCTGCTGAAAACACCACAAAAAAAGTGAAGTTTGTCGTGTTCGATTTGGACGGGTGTTTATACCCCATCGAGAACGGGTACGAACACGCGTGTCGCGCTCGAGTGTTTGAGTTCATGGTTTCACAACTTGGGTACGAAACCATCGACAAAGCGAAAACGATATGGAAAAGAGAGTTTACGAAGCACAATCAAACCTTGAAATCCTTGAGAGAATTAGGACACGTACGTTTTAAGAAAGAAACGTACTGGGAGTTCACGAGAGGCGACTGTTCGCAACACCTGGAACCGGACGAACAGGTGAGAGAATGTTTACGAAAAATGTCAAAATCGTTTCCGAAATTCGTGTTGACGAATTGCGCGGAGACGGAAGCGAAGCAGGCGTTAGAAAGATTGAATATATTGGACCAGTTTGATTACGTGTACGGGGCGGATTTTATGGGCGACACGTGCAAACCATCGAAAGAGGCTTTTGGGAAAGTACTTCGAGACGTGAAGCGGAGGATGAAAGCGATGGATGGTGTTCGTAGCGACGGTACCGATGATGATGTTCACAGTGTCGACGAAGACGATATCACGGAAGAAGAAGAAGCAAACGAAGGCATTCAAGAACCGTTCGACGACGACGAGGTGTTCATGTTCGAAGACTCGCTCAAAAATCTCGTCTCCGCGAAAGATAATTTCAACATCACCGGCGTCTTGATTAAAGGCAAAACGCTCGCCGAGGAGAACGACGGTTCGGAAGTCTCCAAGAGGTTCGTTCAAATAGACAAACCTGTTCTGAGCGAGTTAATGGAGAAAGTGCCGAGTTTGTTCGCGTGAATATAGAAGAAGATAGCGTAGTTTACTCTAGCATAGTACATGTGTATATATGTGTATGTATTCAGAAGTCATTTACAATCGACGTTGAGAGATAGGAAAGAGCAAAAGCACTGCGCAAGGAGGTGAATTTTTTCCAACTTTTAGAAAAGGGGCAGCAAAATCGGTCGGGGTAAAACCGAAAATCTGGATAAATTACCGCCATAAAACAGAACGGATTGCACGCGATATATATATATTAAAACGATTGAAATACGCATCTCGCGCGTGTTATTTATTGTTTAGCCGTTATTTAATTCGTCTCGCGTTGGTCGCAAAGAGGAGAAGTTTCGAGGTTTATTCCCATCTCGAGCAGCATCGGTTTGTAAAAAAGCGCTTTATATAACCGCTAAATTTGAGGAGAAATGCCGACTCCTTTTGCGATGGTTTCGTCCGCGAAAGCGATGGTAAACCTACCTAAACTGTCTGATTTAACGATCAATAAAAGTCGATCGATGCGAAAATCTCTCGGGAGAGAGAGAAATCGACTCGCGAGGTTTGCGTTGGAGGAAGATTCCCATCTCGAAGGAGGAGATTCGCAGAACGCGTTCGGGAAAAACGAGGAGGACGAGGAAGAGGGGAAGAGCGAAAAGTTGGACGAGGAGGAAGGCGCATCCTCCTCGTCCCAGTCTGCGACGGAGACAACACATTCGAACGTGGAAGCCTCGTCCTCGAAGTTTATGGCTTTGAAAAAAGACACCAATAACGCCAAAACGACCGGCGGAGAGAATACCAACAAAGAACAAAAGAATATACGAGTGGCGAGACGAAGGGTGAACCCGGCGACGGCGGCGGCGGTGGCGAAAGCGAAAAGAGAGACCACCGTCTCGTCTAAAGGAGAAGAGAACAAAAAGGAGAACAACATCGAGGACACGGATGAAGATGAAGACGAGACGCACACGATTCTCGTTCGTCAACCGTTCGAGACGTCTGACTTGGAGCTCGAGTTGAACGACTCGGATGCAAAGGCGACGACCTCGGGAGGGTCGGTCAAAGTGAAAACAGAACGAAGAGTGGGGAAAAGTGGCAGTAAGTCGTCTAAGAATTTTATCGGCGGCAAATCGGGTGCGAATGGGATCAACGCGAACAAGACGAAGAAAGAACGCGAGGAAGAAGACGAGGAAGAGGAAGACGAATACGCCGTTTCGGATTGGAAGAAATGGAACGAACGTTTCGACCAATTGGCGAAAGAAGACGAAGCCTTGGTCGCGCTCAACGGACAACTGGCCGAGGCAATCGACGTCGAGGACTACGGTCGCGCGTCAACGATTCGAGACGCCATCGAGGCAGCTTTAACGGTTGACCCGGCGATGAAAATTCGCCGAGGCTTTTTGAGAGCGTTGGAAACGGAGGATTACGGCGCGGCGGCAAAGTTTCGAGATTCTGGAGCCGGTTTGCTCGGTTGGTGGCACGGGGTTGATATCACGGACTATTTGCAGTCGTATTCAATAGAACGCGATAAAATGCACGACTATGCGTACGGCGTGAACGGTGATCAGTTGGTTTATAAACAACCAGAACGAGAAGAAGAAGAAGAAGAAGAAGAAGAAGAAGAAGGAGAAGAGGCTGGGACGAAAGCGATGAAACAATCGCCGAAGCCGCCGAAAAAGTTTACAAAAGGTACAATTGTTCACGTGACGGTGAGACGTGGACGTTTGGTTGGCACATCGTTCACCGCGAGGGAGTTGGCGGACGCGAACGATGAGTCGCCGTTGGACACGTTCAAAAGTTGGGCTCCTTCGGCGTCTGACACGCCGGTGAATGGCAAACTCGATAAGCTTAAAGAAATCCTCGACACGCAGTACGAAAAATATACGAATAAACGTGATGAAGAAGAGAAAAGCAAAGAAGAAGAAGGTAGCGACGCCTACGACGTTAATGAAGAAGAAGACGCTGCCATCAAGTATTCAGTGAAAGACCAAACGTTTGGGACGCCATATTTTGAGCTGCACGTTCGCGAAGAGTACGATAAGGACTCGAAAGAGATAAAATTCGTTACGCAACCGGCGAGACTTCATTACGTGGAGTCGTTCAGAAGAATCCCAGTAGTTGATTTGAATGATCACGCGGACGAAGATGGACAGAAAATTACGGTGAGAAGAGAAACGGATGACGACGACGGTGGTCCTGAAACCATCGACGACGAGACGAAGAAAAAATTGCTCGCGGATTTGCAAGAATACAAGGATAAATTAGCCTCGACTAAAGCTGCACTCAGCGCCCACGAGAAAGAGCTCGCCACTCGCGAAGAGCGCATAAGGAAATTGAAAGAAAATTTGCTCACGAATGTGAGCTTATTGCGCGAAGAGATGAGAAAGAATACAAGTGCGATTGACGAGATTACTTTAGATACCGACGAGGCAGCGGAAAAGAGACGACAAGAACGCTTCAAGCTGGTCCAAGAAATTCGAGACGCAGTTATCGCAAAGGGCACGGAACGCATAAAAGAAGAAGAAGAAGAGCTCGATAATGTCATCAACACAATCTTTGACGCGTACGATCAAAACACGACTCCAGAGGATCCTCCGAGCAGAGAAGAATTGATTAAAATGTTGGAAGATTACGATACGTTGGATGAGTATGGCAGTGGCTTACTCAACGCGCTCCGCGCGGATGAAAACGCAGACGTCGCTGACGAGGACTCTTTGTTTGAAGAGGAATTCTTTGAACGATGGAGTGGGATCGATCGCAAGATTCGAACTAATTCGCCGGATTTTTTGGCGAAGTTGGAAAGATTCGGAGATGACGCGCTGGCGTTGGGAGATGCGTTGTTCGACGATGCCGACGACGAGGACGATTTTGACGAGAACGATGATTATGACGACGGCGACTTTGACGATTTCGATGAGTCGAACATTGTCGAATCCGAGGGTGGTTTTGATTCACGCATGAAATCTATCGAGGATTTATACGGCGATCCGAGCTTGTACGATCGCGTCAGAGTTCCTGCGGAGTGCACTCGAGTCTCGCAATCCTCTTTCCTTCTAAAATCTGAGGGCTTATCCGTCGATACCGACGTTCTAGGCATCAACGCCGAAAACGTGAAGGAAGAAACGGAAGAGAAACATCACCGATCCGTCGCAGCTTCGACTGTTCGTTTCGAACGCATCCCGGATCACGTCGCGACGCAAACCTCGAAAGATCCGTTCGATCGCCTCTACGTCGGCGCGTTTGGTCCACACGGTGCCGAAATCGTTCGCATCGTTCGAGGCCGATATGGTGACGAGTTGGGTGAAGACTCAAATTGTATCACCGGCATCAAACTTACCGGCGATGCGAACGTTCCAGCTGGTGCGGCGTCCTTTCGCGCGAAAATCGATGAAGAAAATAAACTTCCCAAACTCACCGTCAACGGTTTACAAACCTACCCGGAAGAGCTCGGCGTTTTAGCGCGATACAAAGGCCAAGGTCGAGTGGCAAAACCAGGCTTCGAAGACGCCTCTTGGACGGACGGCGAACTTTTGGTTTTGGACGGTAAAGGAGGACAACTTACCGGCGGCGCAGAGTTGGGTTTCGTCTGGGCGGTTCCGCACGAGCGACGCTTGTTGATTTTGTTCACCTCCTTGAAGTTGCCGAGCGACTTGCGGGACGATTTGAACAACAAAGACAACGACGCCGTCTCTGCCTTATCGAGATAAGTATTGAAGAAGGAGAAGAAAAAGAAGAAGAATAAGAAAGCTGAAAAGCTGCTCTACTAACTTATTACTAAACAAACAGAAAGAGAGAGAGAGAGAGGAAGAGAGAGATGATAAAAGAAATGGTATGTTTGTGTGGGCGAACGCTTATTTAAAAGGATGACGCTCCGCACGCAAATTCTCTCTGTCTCCTCTTGTACATTAAAGTCAGCATAAAGAGACGCTCACATCTGCTCTCGTCGTGTACTAATAATACACGCACAAACAGAGACAGAACTTGTTGTATTTTTATAAATTAAGTTAAATATCAAATTACAAACGCAAAAGTATACGGTACTCTTCTAAGAGTTTGTGAATCTCGTTTCTTCTTCTTCCGCGAGTTCATACGCGAAACCACTCCTTCTCTGTTCTCGTCTGTCTCTCTCGTTCTCTCTCTCTGATCTCTCATCACTTCGCGTCCGGGTTACTCGCGATATACGCGCTCGCCTCTTCGATGCTCAAAATCTTATCCGCCTCCGCGTCTGGTATTTCAATCGCAAACTCCTCCTCGATCGCCATCACCACTTCAACCGTATCTAAGGAATCCAAACCTAAATCTTTTCCAAAGTGCGACGCTTTCGTGACTTTCGACGGGTCCACTTTGCTGAAATTTTTCACGACGGCGACGATGCGATCGTTGACGAGGTCTTTGTCCAAAAAGCCTCCCCCTCCCGCGCCGTAGGCTCTGCAGATGCTCGGAAAAGGTGACGGTGTTTGGCACGAACCCGACGTCCCCGAAGAAGCCGACGCTCGCAAACGTCTCGACGCTTGGCTCAAAGCTCTTCGCATCATGATGTTTCTTTTTTTTTAGTGCAGTTGTTGTGTTGTGTTTTGGAACAAATTCTTCTGACGTTTTTTCTCACAAAATCACACAAATGCAAAAATGCGTCGAGCAAAAGCGAGGAAAAAGAAGCAGGGGGGAAACGACGATTTTGACGACGATCTTTGGAAGAAGGAGAAGGAAAAAGACACGTTTGGTGGACGAAAAAAGATGAAGAAGAGAAAAAGCGGGAAAGATGGTTCTTTATTGAAAGATGTCGTCGCGATTGGAATTTTAATCTGTTTTTTCCTCTTCGTGGTCTCTCTGTACTTTAAAGAACCGCGAGGACAAAAAGTGTTCGTAAAAACGAAGACGGAGAAGAATAAAAAGAGATTAAAAACAAAAGTTATCGCCATAGGGGATGTTCACGGCGACGAGGACGTTTTGCGACGGTTACTGTTCGCGACTGGCGCGACGGATAAAGTTTTAGGCGAGGATGTGAAGTGGGTGAAAGAGAGAAACGAGAGAACGGTTTTAGTGCAAACGGGAGACGTGGTCGATCGAGGGAAGGATTCGATTGGGAGTTTTACGTTTATCAGAGATATCAGAGCGCAGGTTTTAGTACCAGGAGATGAAGATGATGTGGATAGACGGCAAATACGGTTGCTCGTGGGCAATCACGAGTTGATGGCGATACAGGCGGATTATCGGTTCGTCGCGAAGGAGGAGTTGGTAGCGCTCGGCGAAGCGCAAATGGAGAAGTACGGAGAGCAGGAGAAGATTCATCCAGATTCCACGATTGGGAAGAAAGCGTTGCAAAAAGTTGGTTTGTTGAGGTGGAAGAAACTTTTTGCGCCCGATGAGGCGTTCGGGAAAGAAATTAGAGAGTTTGGGAGCGTGGTTACCGTAGCCGGAGAAGGGAATTGTAAATCTGCGTTTTCGCACGCCGGAGTGTTGCCTGAACATTTGAAAGAAATGAAGATTCGTAGCGAGGATTACGATAATACCGATGACAGTGGGTTGAAAAAAAGCTTAGATAAAGTCATCAACGAACACTACCGAAATAGCAGCAAAGGAGTACAAATGTCCGGGAACAGTTGGCAAGAGCGAAGCCGATTGCCGAGTTGGATAAACGGAGGCGACGGCGTGTTTTGGACTCGAGAACCACCAGATGCGTCTGAAACGAACGGCGGATGCGATAAGATTAAGGAAATCGTGGATTTATTAGGTGTGAAACGCATGGTTATTGGACACACCGTCCAATGGCAAGGCATGAATTCTATTTGCGGCGGAAAGTTGGTCCTCATCGATTCCGGCATGAGCTACGCCTACGGAGGTCGGAAACGAGAAGCTTTTGTCTGCGAAGGCGTGAATGGCGTGCCCATGGCTGTTGATACAAACGGGAAAAGTCGAAGAATTTAGTTTAGTGATAGTGATTTAGTATTATTATAGCGTGCTTTGTATGTGTTACTTAATGTACAGCAGTCTAGTTTGCTCTATTCTCTTTGCTAAGTTTTGCGGCGTGTTGGAAAATTCTCGCCACGTTCTCTAAAGTCTTCCGAGGACCTCTGGATTCTAAACCGTAAGCGTCTAAAATCTGCTGCACATTCTTGTTCAACAAAAAAACGCCGTACGCAAACCTCCGAGCGTCTCCAGTTGCCTTTGCGTGATCGTCCAGAAACAGAGGAAACTCAACTCTTCGCCATTTGGTCAACGTGATTGACGAGGACGAAGATTTCTTCTTTTTCTGTGGCGAACCGAGGAGTAGATTCGGACTACTGCTGTCGTCGCCATTGTTTTGCGAAGTTTCCATCCTGTTCGAATCGCTGGTGCTCTCGTTCTCACGTTTGATCTCCTTCAAATCACCTACGAACGACCTTGATGAACCAAACGCCAACGGGTACCGAGACGGAACATCAAAGATGGACGAAAGACGAGCGACGAGTAAACAGACCGTGCCTAGCGCTGCGGCGGCAACCTCAGCGTCATCTCTCGCTGCGGACGAGTGAAACTGCGTGTAGTCGGTCGCGTTCGTATTCCTCTTCCCTCCTCGTGCGCGACCATCTCTCGATTCTGCTTCGGAGGCGTTGAGAAACTCCTCGTCTTCGTCGTCCTCGTACCCGAATAACGTCGCTAAAGTTTGGAAGAGTTGATTGCCGGCAGGTTTATCGGCGTTGTTCACGTTTTTTATATTCCTCGCATCCTCTAGACCACCACTCGCACTGTTCGAAACGAGTGACTTTACATTCTCCGTCGTGCCTTTTTCGCTTTGCGGAAGCATTTGCTGCTGATGTTGGTCTGGATGTTGGTGCTGCTTTCTACTCGAATCACTCGTCGGACCTAACAACCGATCCGCTAAATCCAATTTTAAACCACATATAGCCCATGGTCTGGCGACAGCTGCCGACATCTGCCCCACTTTCTTCGTCGGAAACGCCTCGGCTAAATCTCTGACCAACTGCCATCTTCTATTTTGCAGCGCGGAAACCGTGCGGCGTAAGGTACCGTCGATTTCCGGACCTTCCAAGTGCATCCGCAATTCATCCAACTGGCGACGCTTTTTCATCAATAACTCTCGTTTCGTTCGTATCGATTCCGTTTTCACACTGACTAACTTTTCCAATCGAGAGCTTTGCTTTTGCCCGCTCTCTAAAGCGCGCTTCAACTCGTCCGCTTTCTTCTCCGATGAAGCTCGTTTTTGTTCAATCTCAAACAAGAACTGCGTCTTTTGCGAAATGTGACGATTATTGCGAAGTTCTTCTTCCAACTTTAATTGCAATATAAGTTTCCCTTGCTTCAATTCTTCACGACGGTCACTCGCGAGCATGACTTTCGAGATGCTTTGTAAAGCATTTTCCGTGTTTAGCTTTTGCACGGATTGCTCGAGGATTTCTCTGTAGTTAAAATTCGCATTTCTCGCTTTAGATTGCGGCGAAGCAGCTTTTACGATGTCACCAACTCTCTCACCACCACTACCGAAAGGGCCACCTCGAAACGGTGACGAAAAAGGCGACGATGCAGACGCCGTTGCTGTCTTTGGCGTCATCGTTGACACTAATCCCACTAATTCGCGTTCATCTAAACTGTTCGTTCTACCTTTCTTCTTACTCGCGGCGAGAATATCATCCGTAATGACAACACCTCCACCAGTGGTTTCAGAACTGATATCGTCTTCGTTTTTGTGAGATTCGTTCTCCTTTCCATTGTTGTTATTCACGTGATGACTGCCATTATACATTTCGTGCAAATTCTCCTCCTCCCTCAACAACTTCTCTCTAACGTCTAAATTCTCGAATTCTTTCACGTCTCGAATATCCCTCGCGTAATACGTCATCGCCCCGTTCCTTCTGCTCGATTTTACTCTCAACACAACCACTGGCACTCGAGAATTTTGCGAGAGTTGTTTCAATTGCGCAGTTGCTCTCTTTACATGGCGAAAGGAGATGAGCGCTTTGTGCAAGAGGTTTTCTTTCGATTTGTCTTCGATTGATGTTTTGCCCCGTCTTCTTCGTCGATTCTTTTCTTCTTTTTCCTTTTCCTTTTCGTTTTCTTCTTCATCTTCTTCGTCGTCGTCGTGTGAAGAACTGCTCTCGTTCGAGGAGTTGCTCGTATGTTCCTTCACCCTTCTCCCATACACCGCGAACTCAAACAGTCCCGGCACGAGCGCTTCTTCTTCTTCGTCGTCGTCGATACCGTCTCTCTCCAACACCTCTCGAAACCGTCTTTGCTCTTTCTCAAATATATCCCAATCTGGATCGCATACCGATTTATTATCTTTTTTGAACGATATGGCTTTCGATGTGAACGTTTTCAACGAATCGTCGCACACGCGAATCGAGTTCTGTTCGTGTTTTGAAGATTTGCTAATGCCACCCCCGAGAAAGACGGACGAATCTTTCACGATTCGTTTCAACGTGAAGTACACTTCGATAGAGTTCAGTTGCGATGCAATGTTGTCATTGTTGTTTCCATCATCATCATCATCATCATCATCATCATCATCATCATCTTTAAAAAACGCATCCAAAACGTTCAATCTACGAACAGAAATACAATCTACGTTGCGCAATCCAAACGGTGGTTCGTATTCATCCGTTAAAG
>Ga0213869_10002040_pt1 | contig 14345 bp, 12 predicted proteins | sample PICome_10_FD_160083 | JGI IMG/M metagenome (GOLD analysis project Ga0213869, IMG submission 160083) | Coastal seawater microbial communities near Pivers Island, North Carolina, United States - PICO132 | ecosystem: Environmental > Aquatic > Marine > Coastal | place: USA: North Carolina...
ATAAACAAGTTAAAGAATTATCAGATTTAGCAGATCTAGCTCATGATACTGAACAATATTATGAATATTTATCTTATATAGATATACTGTATCACAATTTACACCGTCCTATTAAAGAAAAACTAATATATTTAGGATACGGGAACTTTACCTCTGTTTTTCCAACCGGAAATAGTGCGAATCAATTAAAATTAAGAAAGTTTAGAGCTGACCTTAACAATGTATATATAGATTATTTGAATGACAATCATAAGATAGCTTTTCAGAACCCAATAGCAGAAGAGTTGACCGAACGACAAGGATTTTTTAAATTAATTAAATCTATTGAAAAAAATAGAAAGGAATTTATATATGTAGAAGCAGGAAGAATACCATCTGTAACAAAAATAAAAACATATTATGATTCTTTGAAGACTACTGAAAGAGAAGAATTTAGAGTTGAATGTAATGATTATTTAGGAACGGATTATAAAGAGGATGACATTGAAGGATATTTAACAGGTAACGATAAAGATTTAATGGTTGAAAAAAAATTAATAACTAATTTTGATGGAGCAGGTTGTAGCAAGTTTCCGGACAACACGGCACCTTGTACTTGCGAATTTGACTATGTATTTGGAAAATATACTTATAAAGTATATTCAGTACAGTATGGTCAAATGATTTACCACTTAGTTGTTGTAACGTTAACGGGAGGTGATAATACCGAAGAAGCGGTATTTGGGTTTCAAGGAAATATTACAATAAACATGTTGTTGTTGAATGCAAAAAAAAAGTATACTACGAAGAGGCAAGGAGAAGGAGGAAAAGGACAAAAATATTCAATAAATAGAATTAAATCATTATTGAATAATCATAATATTATAAATTCACAAACACAAATACTCAATAATAACACCGAATATTATAATGAGCCCATGGACGACGAAGAAAAAGAATTATTATGGTTTGGAAATAAAACAGTTGGAGACTTTGTAATTGGGTGTTATACACAAGTAAAAGATGGATATACGGTGGATACAGGTATATCGCCATCAAATGTATTAATATTTTGTGGACCAACAGAAGGTTATAATCAAGATACTTTACCTAATATTTGGCGATCCAAAATAGGTAAAGGCTGGGAATTTACGGCTGGAGTAACCAATCCTGATACAGACCAACAAGTTAATCTTTTTTTTCAAAACTACTTATGTATTCATAAATTGTCAATGGATAATAATAATCATTTTGATAATAATAATCATTTTAAAACAGATTTTTTGAAAAAAAAATTAACTAGATTTTATATTCTGAAAGATCATGTTTATAACCAGTTCCCAAAAATAATGAATTATACATCACATGATGATACATATAATGAATGTTTTGTGCAATTATTTATTGCTGAGAATTATGTAATGAAAAGAAAGATAGAGCAATACATCACAGAAGGAAAAACAGCTTTAGCTTCAGAAAACATTGAGGAAATGATACTAAAAATAATGAGATTACCAAAAGTTCCTGAACATTTTTTATTAAAAATGAACACGGAGGCAAGAAACAATCAAGATACGTTATTTTTAATAGATGAATTAATGAAATATTATGAACCAAATGAATCTTTAAAAATAACAGAAATTACAAACGAAAAAATAACATTTATGTATACTTCTACGACGGTTCGGAAAGCAAATTTTGTAGACCTTGTTAAGAATGAAACTCGTGAAGAGCGCAGCCAGAATCGTCAACCTAAAAACGGCATCCGGCATTATACAGGAAGAATTGATTATACAATTGAAACGTTATTGGATATATATCCATATTTGGCGGATGATCTTCTACAGAATAAAAAAAAAGTAAAACAAAGAATTATAAATTATTTTTATACACTTGTAGATGGTTTGAATATTAATAATGATACTATAGAACAAAAATTAAAAGAAAATTTAACAATAATATTAAGAGACGGTCGTATTTTAGATGATAATGAAGAACTAAAACTGACGAGTGATGAATATTCAGATGAAGCACAAAATAACAATGAATGTGAAAATAACTCATCCAATAATACTGATAATATTAAAGTTCCTAATAGTGGAGGAAAAACAAAAAAATATAAAAAAAAGAATAGTGGAGGAAAAACAAAAAAATATAAAGTAAAGAATAAAGGAGGAAAAACAAAAAAATATAAAAAAAAGAATAAAAGAAATACCAAAAAAAATAAAGTAAAGAAATGAAAAAGGAAGTATTAAATAGATAATGTCTTATTGGAGAAGTGTATAGTGAACGTACTTTGTTTTTGGAAGTTAGGAACAGAAACAATTGATAAAACAAAGCTTGTATAATTTTCCATGCATTCTTATTAACAAACGTGAAAATATAGAAGATTATACAGAACATGATATACAATGGAGACCCCGTGTAAACATAATTCATAATAATAATAATAATAGAAATGGTTGTATAATATATAGATGGATACACAAAAAAGGTGTAAAAAAGGATATAGAAAGGATAAAAATGGGGAATGTATTAATATAGAAAGTCTAACAAAGACAAAAAGACAACGATGCAAAAATGGGGAAAGAAGAAATAAAAACGGAGATTGTGTAGCTATACGTAATTTAGGAGAGTTTGTAATAGAGCCGATTAAACTAGACTCTCCTAAAATAGAGCCGATTAAACCAGACAATGAATTAAAAAAAAGACAACGATGCAAAAATGGGGAAAGAAGAAATAAAAACGGAGATTGTGTAGCTATACGTAATTTAAGAGAGTTTATAATAGACCCGATTAAACAAGAGTCTCATAATATAGAATCAGTTAAACCAGATATTGATTTAAAAAAAACAAAAAAAACATGCAAAAAAGATGAGTGTGTAAAAAATAATTTACAAGAAAAAAAGAATATAACTAAAAAACTGAAACATAATAAAATGAAAGCGATTTCAATAATGAATGAATTTAAAGAAAAGGGGATAGTGGTTATTGAAACATTATCAAAAGATGATTTAACAAGTGTTATAAGAGAAGCTAACAAACAATATCATTCTTTAATTGACAGTAATGATAAACCATTGTTAACCGATGCAGAATATGATATTATAAGAGAATTTATAGAAAAAAAATACCCGAACTCTGAAATATTAAATGAAGTAGGAGCAGAAGTAAATGAAAAACAGAAAGTAACATTGCCCGTAAATATGCCGTCTATGGATAAAATAAAACCGGATACTAATGCATTGGAAAATTGGAAACAAAAGTACAACGGACCTTATTTGTTATCATGTAAATTAGACGGGGTAAGTGGGCTATATTATAGTATGGAAAGCCAGAAAAAATTATATACACGTGGAAATGGAACAATAGGACAAGACATATCATATTTATTAAAAAAACTAAATATACCAGTTATGGAAAATGTAATAGTAAGGGGTGAATTCATTATAAAAAAGTCAGTATTTGAAAGTAAACACAAAAATGATTTTGCTAATATACGTAACATGGTAGCAGGTATTGTAAATAGGAAAAAATTAGATAACAAAATAGAGAGTGTTGACTTTGTTGCATATGAAGTAATAAGCCCAATTTTAAAACCAAGTGAACAAATGAAGTTTCTAGAAACGAATGGATTTAATACTGTAAAAAATTCTTTTTATACAAGTATAGACAATTCTTTATTGTCAAATAAATTAGTAGATTGGAGAAAAAATTATGAATATGAAATAGATGGTGTTATAGTAAGTGATGATAATATTCATAAGAGAATATCCGGTAATCCTGATCATTCTTTTGCATTTAAGATGGTTATTTCAGATCAAGTAGCGGAGACTCATGTTACGGACGTAATATGGAGTGCAAGTAAGGATGGATATTTAAAACCAAGAGTAAGAATTAATCCCGTTCATATCGGAGGTGTAAAAATAGAATATGCTACTGGATTTAACGGACAATTTATAGAAAGGAATAAAATTGGAATAGGAGCGATAGTACAAATAGTAAGAAGTGGTGATGTAATACCGTATATAAAGTCAGTGACTACACCAGCAGAAGAGCCAAAAATGCCAGATGAGAAATATTCGTGGACAAGCACTCATGTCGATATAATGTTAGTAAACAAGGATGATGATATAACGGTATTAGAAAAACAAATAACTTTGTTTTTTACTACATTAGATGTAGCAGGATTATCATCTGGAAACGTAAAGCGATTAATAGAAGGAGGATATAATACAATATCTAAAATATTAAAATTAGAAAAGGAAGACTTTTTAAAAATAGAAGGATTTAAACAGAAGTTGGCAGAAAAGATTTATTCAGGAATAAAATTAAAAGTTGAAGAAGCATCATTATCCAAATTAATGGTTGCATCTGGTAAGATGGGTAGGGGGTTAGGTGAAAAAAAAATAAAACCAATTTTACAACAATATCCAAATATTTTGGTATCTGGCGAAACAGAAAATGAGAAGATACAAATGCTTTTGAATATAGAAGGAATTGGTAAAGAAAATGCAAAAACGTTTATCAATAATATTCCAAAATTTGTTCAATTTTTAGTAGAATGTGATTTAAAAAGCAAATTAGACCAAAAAGCTGTAAATATTGAAACTGAAACTTTAGAAAAACAAAACAAAGACCATATATTATTTGAAAAAAAAATATTAATAACAGGTTTTAGAGATAAAGAGTTGATGAAAAGATTAGAGGAAGAGTTTAAAGTTACATTTTCCAGCACGATAAGTAAAGATGTGTTTATCGTATTAGTTAAAAATGAGAATGAAGAAAACGCAAAAATAAAAAAAGCGAAAGAACTATCAATACCAATAGTCAAATTAACAGACTTTATTTCAAAATTTATGAATGAGTAAAATATTTATATAATAAACAATATAAAACTACATATTAATATTTCATTAATGAGTAGCGTAGCTTTAGCAAAAAAAAGACGAGCGAATTTAAATACCAATCAACCTGTACCGATAGGTAATTCTTCAAGACAAGACCAAGTATCGGGAGCCGGAACTGTACAACATGGGCAAGGACAAGTACAAAAACCAAATGGTCCAATGACTCTTCCACAAGCATTTTCAATAATTGATACAAAAATATTGAAACTTAGCGAAGAATTGGAAAAAATAAAATCGTCGCCAACTATGAACAACACACAACAAGATGGATTTATAAAAGCAGAACAAGAAGCGTCTTTTATGAAAGAATTAGTTGATGAATATGAAACTAGATTTGAAATGATAGCAGAACAAATAAATACATTAAATAATACAGTACTAAAGCTTCATACATATACAATGGAAGTAAATCAAAAGTTACTTGAAAAGGCAGGAATTATGGATGTTCAACCGATTGGATTGATTGAAAGAGGGACATTGTCTGAAAGATCGTCAAGTCCTAAAAGTGTAACGGTAATTACATCTGAACAGCAAGCTGATACTGAGATTTTAGTTCAAAATACAGAAGATGATAGTGGCGATAATGTACCAAATGTAATTTCTACGGAAAACATCTAATTAGTTAATAGTTATAGTATATGAGAAAAAGCGATAAATAATATAAAACAATCAATTATAATTGAATATGAATTATTTAATAACTTCAAATAATAAAAATTATATTTATTTTGATTTTCCTTTATTTAAAAAATATAATAATTTTTCACAAAAAGACTGTTGCACTGAAGTATTTAGCGAATTTGATATACTGTCAAAAATAAATAATGAAATTGAATTACATGTCAATATAAAAGATTTTACATTAACTGCCTGTTGTAAATATCAAGAATTCATATCTCGCTCGTTAATAGAAATGGAAAAAAGAAAAGAAAAAATAAAACGTATAATATTGTATTATACACCGAAAACTATCAACTCTATAAGAAAGGTTTTGTCAACCTTAACAACTGTAAAATATAATATTGAATATGTAGACAAAAATAATAGTGATACACTAATATGCAAACTATTTAGAGAATAACTATATTGTAATAATATACAATGTGGTTATTATTAATTGGTATTACCGTTAGTTATGGATTGAATTTAAAAAATTTGCCATTAAATATGAAAAATACAGGGTTTACAAATTTAAAAAGGGTAGAAAATGATCCATTAAATAGTATGTGGTTAGGACAGAAGAGGATTAATTCTGTATTAAAGATATCAACTTTAAATAAAAAGGTTACATTTTCTAATGCGGTTAGATGTAGTATTTAATGTTTAGAATAAACATATTAAAGCTTTATTATATAAAATATATAAACAATGCGTATTGAAATTGCAAATGAAAAAGCAGATATTTTTGTATCATGCTTCCAAAATATTAAGGTATTTACAGACTCGGTAAATATTATGTTTAGGGAAGGTGAGTTATATGTTCAATCTTTAGACCAATCTATGGTTATGATATTTGAAATGACATTACCAAGTACATGGTTTAAATTATATGAATTAACGGACGAAGTGTCAGTTACATTAGGTATAAATACAAGTATCTGGGCGAAGGTCCTTTCTATAAGAGAAAAACATCAAAATATAATACTTGATACAAATGGAGATCATGATACATTAAGTATCAAGTTCTATGGAGATTCAGAAAATACAAAAACATCAAATGTTGATAAAACTCTTGAAATACCATTATTAGATATAGAAAGTGATTTATTAGATATTCCTGATTCTGAATATCAAGTTGATATTAAAATAGGTTCTAGTGTATTTGCTAATACTGTAAATCAGTTAAAACAGTTTGATGATTCTGTATTAATGAACTGTAACGAAGAAGAAATTCATTTTATTTCTGAAAGTAGTCAATATGGAAAAATGGACGCAAAGGTTTCTTGCGACGATATTGTTGAATATGCAATTGAAGAAAACGGTGATATAACAAATTCATTTTCTTTGAAATATATACATATTGCTACATTATACCAAAAACTTTCTGATAATTTATCTATTTCAATGTCTGAAGGTATGCCTTTGAAATTAGAATATAAATTAGAGGAAGATTGCTCGCTTCGGTTTTTTGTAGCCCCGAAGGTGAATGACGACGATTAATATTATATAACATGTTTAAATTTGATTTATGTTATATAAAACCATTATATATGGACTGGTGGTTCTCATTATTTTTATTTATTGTAGTTTTATTATGTTACATACATATACAAGAACAATATAAGTCGTCTTGTGAATTAGAGGTTTATGAATATGACTATACATCTAGGGAAGATTTATATAATGTATGTAAATGGAAACAACCTGTTATTTTTCCGTTGTCTTTGGAAAATTGTATAGAAAACATCATGTATTTAAAGATAAAGGACAAGATTGATTATTTAGAAAAAGATTCAATTGATCTAGATTTTTCTTCACTAGAGTTCGATAGTGGAAGATATTTAATAGAAACCGATACTAATTCTAAATTTTACAGTGATAACAATACAAGTTATATTCAAGATAATAATGACTTATTGAAATGGTTTACTAACCTAGATGAGCAATTAGAACCAACTATGAATATAAAAACGGAGAGAGACATTATATATGGATCACGCAAATCTAATACAATCTCTAAATATCATACTGAAACAAGTCAATTTTTATATGTACCTGAACAGTGTGATTCAATTAATGTAAAAATGTGTTCTTGGAAATATAAACATATTATGAGACCCGATTTGAATAAAGCAGATTGGGAAAAATATTCAGCATATGATTTATTTAAAAACAAAGACAACTTAGAAATTTTAGAATTCTCTATTAATCCAGGTTATCTTTTATATATCCCTTCTTATTGGTTTTACAGTATACAATTTCAAGGTAAAATGGATAAAGTATATAGCGTAACCTATACAAATTTAGCAAATTATATAGCAAATATAAAAACAAATGTAATCAAAATTATTCAAACTCAAAATATTATTGATATGGGAAACTTACGTAAAGTAAGTAAAAAAGTATCATTTGCAAAAAATATAGAAGAATGTGAAGCTGAAAGTGAAAAAGAAAATATAGAAGAAAATACAATTGTATCAGAATTAATAGATGACTTAAATCCAAATAAAAAATGTGAATAATAATATATGAAACAACACACATCCAAGTATAAAAAGAAAAGAATGAATAAAACAAAAAAAAACAAAAAAAATAAACCAGTTTCTAAAGGACAGATAGTTAAAGTGTTTTTCGAATTATTACATTCAATAAAAATATACCATTGGAAAACCGATTCTTATTCAGGTCATAAGGCAAGTGACGAATTACATGAACATTTATCTTCTCAAATTGATCGTTTTATAGAAGTATTAATGGGAAAAAATAACAACAAAATAGAAATCGTAGATATGCGAATAAAGTTATATGATTTAGATGATAAAATTAAAATAAAAAACAAAATATTTGAATTTAGACAATTTCTTATTGATTTAGATGATATTTTTCCTCAAAAAAAGGATATTGACTTAATATCAATTCGGGATGAAATGCTAGAAAGTTTAAATAGGTTTTTGTATATGTTGGCTCTAGAATAATATGTTGGTATTTTATATGCAATTATGGATTGGATTATTAATTATTGGTCTAGTACTACTTATAATTTTGTTATGTTATTTTAAACTCTATAATAATGATATATATTTTTTAAATAAATCACAAGTAGACACTTATTTACAGTTAAATAGTGATTCATATTACGAAACGTTTTCACAAAAAGACTTAGAAGTACGTAATGCATCTTCTGTTCAAGATTATTTGGAAAATATAAAAGACGTAGGGACATATATACCGAAACATGTACAAATCCGAATTAATAATGCGATATATAATATAAAACAAAACTTAAAAGGAAAAGATAATGAATATGGAGTAAATTTTGATATACTTATAAATACACCTTGGTATATCGGAGCATTTAAAGGTAGTCAATATGAAAATGGATTACCACACACAAGAGGACATGTTATAATGATAAATGAAAACCAGTTTAATACGAATAATTTAGAGGAATTGTTATTACATGAAAAGACGCACGTTTATCAAAAAATGAAAAATCCTGAATTTACACAATATATTAAAGATAATTATATAAAAAATACATTAAAAAAAAATGAATTAAATTCAAGAGCAAATCCAGATGTAGATAAATATATATATACTACAAAAAATGGAGTAAAACTAGATTGTAAGTATAAAGTTAATACAAATGGGTTCTTGGATGTAGATTATACATACAACGATTCAAAATATGAACATCCATGGGAATATGTCGCTTATAAAATTGAAGAATTAATATAAAAAGATTATTTGTATAATAACAAGAAATGTATATATTTTTGTTATTTACACTAGTAGCGGCGGTAAACACAAAAAAAATATGGAAAACAAATTATTTATTCAATAAATCAAAGATACATTCAAATTTTAATAACTTACATAGCTGTAATGACTATAAAAAACCTTTGTATACATTAGTGTGGTATGATAATATTTATACTCAATCTCTTATTAATGAAATGAATTCTCAAAACTTACGAACTGTTTTTATTGATATGGGTGAATATTTATTTGATCCTTCTTTAAGCCCATATCATGAAATTAATCGTCCTATGTTTTATAAGGATATGGATGAAATTACAAATTGGTATGATATTTATAAAGAAATTTACAAGTTTTAAATTAATATATAAACAGTATTTATTAATTATTTGAATTATTCTTCTGCTGCTGCTTCTTCTTCTGCTGCTTCTTCTTCTGCTGCTTCTTCTGCTGCTTCTTCTTCTACATCCTCCTCTTCTGCAGCCTCCTCTTCTACAGCTCCTTCTTCTGTAGCCTCTTCCTTCTTAGCCTTCTTTTTTGTCTTTTTCATTTTATTTGTTTCTGATTTAATATTAGATTTCTCTTTGAAAGTTGTATACAGCGCTGCATCTTCATCTTCTGTATCCTTTTTTTCTGGAATTTTTAATAGAGATGACATTTTACTCATAGCACGCTCAGGCATGCTTTTCCAATGTTTTGCGTTTCTTTCATCAATCACAGTCCATATTTCATCTTGAAGTCCCCAATCTTTATATGAAAAAAGAGCATGTCCATTTCCATTCCAATGTGATCCCCAACTGTTACGTAATATAAATCCATTTTTATTAAAGCCAACAACTGCAAATGCATGACCTCCAAGCTTTTCTTCACCAGGGTGTTGTTTCCACATAGAAATGTTAAAATTGTAAACAGGTAAACATATTAAACATGGACCATACAGAAGTATTGCTCGCTTTAATCCTTCAATCGTAAGAATTTTACCAAATGATTGAATTTTATGTTGATCTGCTTTAAAATTATGTATTTCGTCTGTTTTAGTTGAACCATGAGGGACAATTTTTTCTGAACAACATCCGGTAGTTTTAAGAATTTCCATTAATTCTCGTCCACACATTTGATTAGTATCCTTATCTTTTCGGTTATTATAAATAAATTGAGGAGACATTCGTACAGTTTTTTTGTCAATTTTGCGTAATTTCCATTCAATCATTGTTGATCCTACATGTGCAAGAGAAGAACCTTGTACTCCTTGAATCCTAACATCTTGTAAATGTCTTGTCCATACGAATCGTGCAGGCATTTTTTTTACTTTTAACAAAGAAGAGTCAGCAATAACATCTTTGTTACTTTCAGGTGACTTAGTCACGTTAAAAAACGTCGGTGTCAACTTAGACATCTATATTATTTCTGAAGAAAAAAAGTTATGTAGTAGTGTATTTATCAAAATATTTAAACATATAAACTTTGATTGGTAGCGATATATTTTAATACAAGTTCTTCTATTTCACTTAGTTTATGAAGCCATTCCGTCTGTGTATTACATATTGGAAGTTCATATAAGGTACGAAACTCTTTGGCAATAGTTGCAATTTTTAGAATAGATTTTGTAAAATCACCTAAAGATATCCCTTTTTGTATTAATTCATCTTGAATAAATAGTTTACATTCTTCTTCATTTTTACAATCGCACCATTTCATTGATTCATTAATTACTGTAAATGTAAACGCATCTTGATAGCGAATACCACTGTGAATATTTTGTTTTCCTTCTTCTGTTTCGTAAAAGTCATGGAGTTCTTTCATTTCTATTATTTTATTTTTCAGAAACTCATCTTCAGTAGATGGAACCGATGTATCATACTCATCTTTTACTTTTACTTCTGTAACACATGATAATATTCCGACTATTTGTTTTGTGGTAAAATCTTTGAAGTAATCCCATTTTGTAACCATGCAATTTATCCATATTGGACTGTGAACCTCAGCGACATGACTACATAGTTGTCCAATTTCAGAACATTTTACGTTATCTCCATCTATTTCTACAAAATTGTCAGACTTTAAAACATCTATTATTTTTGTTACTTGAACAGTAACAAATGTTTCTAAATAATTAAGATGGTCTTTTTCTTTTCCAATTTCTATCTTAATGTCGTCTATCGTTTTATGTTTTTCCACATCTATTTTAATATTAGAATATTGCGCTTCCATCTTATTTATTTCTTTGATAATTTGTAGTCTTTTTTTCCCGTTTACATTTTTAATCTTATTTTCTAATTCTATATATTGATAACAAGTATTAGAATTAGTCGTGTTGTTTTTCGTAAAATCTAATTTTGTTTTTAGATTTTCTTCCAAATTAGAAATAATTCTTGCTTGACTCTTTTTTTCTTTTCCAATCTCATCAAACATCATGCTTTTTTCAATAAAAGATGCAATTGTTGCAACAGAGCATTCGAAATTATGCGCTTTTAAGATACTAAATATTAAGTTATAATCTATTCTGAATTTAGATATCAAGCTAGGTGGTTTACCTCCTAAGAGGTTTAAGTATTCTGTCTGGGTAGGTGTCCTTCTGAATAGATTATTACATTGAATAACATATCCTACTTTGTCAATACCTCTTCTTCCAGCACGACCTGCCATTTGTGTATATTCGTGGGAATATAGTAGACGGTCATTATCTCCGTCAAATTTTGTGATGTTTGTAAAGATTGCCGTTTTAATTGGACAATCCAAACCAATAGCAAATGATTCTGTTGCAAATAAAACCTGTATATATTTTTTACTAATAAATAATTCAACAATTTCTCTTAATATAGGAACCATTCCGCTATGATGTATACCAACTCCTTTTTGTAGAAGAGAAATTAGTTCATTGTATTCTGGAAGACGTAAATATTCTTCATAATTAGGAAGTCTTCTTAATATTTGTTTTGCTTCTCTCTCTATAATAGATGGGATTTTGCTATCTTTTTCAATCAAGGCAGTAGTAAGCTCCTTTGCACACATTTCTACTTGTTTTCTTGAAAAGACAAAACCAATAGCAGGGAGCATTTTATTATCTTTTAAATATTGTGTTAATTTATTTAGTACAAATTTTCTATTTATTCTTGTTCTTAATCTTTGAATATGTGTATTAAAGAATTTTATATTGTTTAACGTTTCAACGTTAAATTTTCCCTTCGAATCGTATAATAACATTGGTTTGGATGATAATTTTCTTAGCTTTTGTTGAACTGATTTGTCTGTAATTTTTTTGAATTCTTGTTCACCCATCATCATATAACTATAATGTGAAAGCGGGACCACACGATGATTTGTAGGACATAGATGAACTGATTTGTTTGGGTGGTTTGTCTCTATCCAAGATGCAAATTTAACTGGGTTATCCATAGTAGCAGACAACATTATCATTTGTACATGATCAGGAAGCATTAATAGGGTCTTTTCCCATACTTGTCCTCTATCTAAATCGTTGATGTAATGAATTTCGTCAAATACAACAGCTGCCAATTCATTTTCAAAATCTATTTGAAATTGTATTGTGTTTTCAGATAATGATTCTGAATCATTATGATTAAATAAACGGTTCATCAATATTTCAGTTGTCATAATAATTACATCTGCTTCGGGATTTGTTTTTATGTCTCCAGTAAATAATCCAAATGAAATGTTTGGAAATTTAGAGGAAAATTCATGAAACTTTTGATTTGACAATGCTTTTATAGGACTTGTATATATCACTTTTTTTCTTTGAGACGTCCAGTGTTTTATTGCGAATTCTGCAGGAAGTGTTTTACCAGAACCTGTATGAGCAGTAACTAATACATGGTCATTCTGGATAATCCCATTTATAGCATGTTTTTGAAAATCACTTAATTCAAAGGGAATCCCTTCAAAATGATTTTCTTTATCATACGGATAGTCACACACAAATACCATTGTTATATATAAGAATATATATTTATATAGTTGTATATTAATTTCAATTTTATAAAAATTGAAATTATAACGTTTCAATAATATAAATAATAGCCAAATGTATTCTCATTCTGTTGATTATGATTCTGATTTAAATTCAGAAGAAGAACTATTTTGTGAAATAGACGAATATATAATAGAAGATGACATTGCATACGATACATTAACATTCGGAATTTGTTATAAATCTAAAAATTGTAATACAAATATAACTAGTATAGGAACCTTTTCGAGATATTTACCGTCTGTATTATATGATTATGATCAAACTGAGCTAACTAATTATTCAAGAAATGTAGAAGATATGTTACGACATAGCATCTCGGAATCAACACTTACTACTAGTTATGAAATATTTAGTATAGTATTTATTGATTATGAATACGTTCCTGTGATAAAAACTAGATACTTAATAATAATACAAAAAGCTTGGAAAAAATTATACAAAGAACGAAACGAACAAATAAGTAAAAATATATCAGTTAAATCAATATTAAATAGAGAAATAAAAGGAAGATTTTTGTATCCAATTCCTAATCTAACAATAAAAGGATTATTGTTGAGATAAATTAATCATATTATACTTTTTTATATAAATACATATTAAAAATTTATCATATATACTTATAGAATGTTTCCAGCAATTTATGGTGTTCCAAAAGGACTAATGGTAGGACAAAATGAACGTGTTGATGAATTGAACAATCGTATAAATCAAAGACAATTTCCAGATAAACCTTTAGCGCCAAATTTTAGCAGTATTCCAGTTATGACAAAATATGCTAGGTTTCCAACTGGATTGAAAAATCAAACAGCAAACGTACCGATTAATAACTATAATACTCACGATGTAAGAACTAATTTTAATCCAGGTACACATAGAGCTCCACCTAGTGGATTTATGCATAATGTAGATGTAGAAACTGTTTTACGAAACCAACATATTGCTCTACAAAAAGGTGCAAACCAATCAGTATATGTACCAGATTCAACGAGTGATTTGTATAATGTTAAAATAGACACAAAACCTGGACTAATGCCTCATCCCAGATT
>Ga0213869_10002042_pt1 | contig 14336 bp, 11 predicted proteins | sample PICome_10_FD_160083 | JGI IMG/M metagenome (GOLD analysis project Ga0213869, IMG submission 160083) | Coastal seawater microbial communities near Pivers Island, North Carolina, United States - PICO132 | ecosystem: Environmental > Aquatic > Marine > Coastal | place: USA: North Carolina...
TAAAAAATTTTCTTTTCTTATCATATATTTTGATTTCAATTTTTTACATAAATTAATAAGGCTAGAAATTTGAAATTTACTAAAGTTTTGATAACCGAATTCATGCCCTCTATTAGCTAATTCAATGCCTATTGAATTTTCATTTAGATTATTAAAACTTTTCCACTTTGATTTTCCCGCGTGCCAAGCCACTTTATTATCTTTAACCATTTGAAATATAAGGCCTTTTCTATCGATATAATAATGGCAACTGACTTTTGACCTTTCGTCTTTAAGCCTTTGTATAGTTTCAATTTCAGATTGCATTCCTGTGTAATGGATAATTACAAACTCTATTTGCTTTTTAGATCTTGTATATTTTGAGAAATTTGGAGATGGATCGCTTATTATTTTCAACATAGGCCGATATTTGAGCTAATTTTTAACAATTTTAAGCTAAATTTTATATAGAATATACGTTAAAATTATATATATAGCTTATTAATAATGGGTATAAAAAATTTAAAAATATCAATTTTGGCATTAACAATTTTTTCAGTTACGATTTCAAGCGCAATATCAGCTGAAGAATGTTTTGAAAAAACAAGTAGAGCTGTATTTAAATTTAATATGGCTTTAGACGATGCTCTTTTGGAACCAATTTCTGAGGGATACAATAAATTACCAGATCCAATTAAAATCGGTACTAGTAATTTTACATCAAATATTGGGACTCTTTTATCAATTCCAAATAATTTATTTCAAGGTAATTTTGAACAACTTGGTCATTCGATAGGAAGTTTTGTAATAAATTCCTCAGTTGGAATTTTAGGTATTTTAAACCCTGCTAAAAAAATTGGCTTGGAACCACACAAAGAAGATGTTGGTCAAACATTAGGTTTGTATGGAATTGGAACGGGTTGTTATTTTGTGTTACCAGTATTTGGCCCAACCACTGTTAGAGACTCTATTGGGATGATTGCCGACTCTTTTGTTGATCCATTCGCACATGTAACAATCAGAGAGCATGAATTACTAGGCGCCTCAGGAAATACCTTGGACTATTTTGCTGTAAAAGGAACAACAGCGATTGATTTTAGAGCTGACAATGACACTAATTTATCAAGTTTAGAAAAAAATTCTTTAGATTTATACTCATCGCTAAAAAGTATTTACTTACAGGATAGAGAGAATAAAATTAAAAATTCGACAAATGATCAAGATGACTGGGGAAGTCTAGATAAATAAAATTAACAATGAAAAAAGTTAGTATTTATTTAATTTCATTATTTTTTTTAATACAATCATCTTTACTAGCCTATAATTCGGATCCTAGAGAATTCATAGCTGAGTTAGTTAACGATGCAATTATTAAATTATCAGATAAAAATTTAAGCGAAAATGAAAAAGCAAGTTTTATTGAAAAAATTGCATTGGAAAATATAGATATTAATGCTCTAAGCTTATACACTCTAGGGGAATTAAGAAAATCTTCTGAAAAACAAGATATAATTAAATATCAACAATCCTTTGAAAAATATTTTTTAAAGAGCCTTACATCTAGATTGACTGATTATTCATCAAGTAAATTTGAAATTTTAGGTGTAGATAAAAAGAGTTCCAACTACACAATAGTAAATTCAAGAATAATATCAACGGATGGTAGTCCTGAAATAAAAATCGATTGGAGAATTTACACAAAAAATCTAGACAAACCTCTAATAAGAGATTTAATAGTTGAAGGACTTAGTCTTGCGAGAACGCAAAAAGAGGAATTTTCGTCAATACTTAATTCAAATAACAATGATATAAATATTCTTATCATTAAGTTAGAGGAATTTGTTAATAATTAGTTTGGTGGGCCCACCAGGACTCGAACCTGGGACCAATACATTATGAGTGTACTGCTCTAACCAACTGAGCTACAGGCCCAAACAAATTATTTTATATCACAAAATGTTATTTTTCTAAGAAACTTTTTAGTTGTTTTGATCTGCTGGGGTGCTTTAATTTTCTTAATGCTTTAGCTTCTATTTGTCTAATTCTCTCTCTAGTTACTGAAAACTGAAGCCCCACCTCCTCTAAAGTATGGTCTGTGTTCATCCCTATACCAAATCTCATTCTAAGAACTCTCTCTTCTCTTGGCGTCAATGATGCTAATATTTTTGTAGTTGACTCACTTAGGTTTGATTGAATAGCCGTATCTAAAGGCTGTAAAGCGTTTTTATCTTCTATAAAATCTCCTAAACTACTATCTTCTTCATCTCCCACAGGTGTTTCAAGTGATACGGGTTCTTTAGCAATTTTTAAAACTTTTCTAACTTTTTCTAAAGGCATTGCAAGTTTTTTTGCTAGTTCTTCTGGGGTAGGTTCTCTTCCAAACTCGCTCATAATTTGCCTCTGTGTTCTTACAATCTTATTGATTGTTTCGATCATGTGAACAGGTATTCTTATAGTTCTTGCTTGATCAGCTATAGATCTTGTTATAGCTTGCCTTATCCACCAGGTAGCGTAAGTTGAAAATTTATATCCTCTTCTATATTCAAATTTATCTACTGCCTTCATTAGTCCAATATTTCCCTCTTGAATTAAATCTAAAAATTGAAGACCCCTATTAGTATATTTTTTTGCAATTGAGATAACTAATCTTAAATTAGCTTCTACCATTTCTTTTTTTGCTACTCTAGACTCTCTTTCACCTTTTTGTATTCTGCTTACTAATTTCTTGAATTCTCCTACAGATAAACCAATTTTTTTACTAAATTCAACTAATCTATCTCTTATTTCTGTAAAATCTTTTTTAAATTTTTTAAAAAAAGCTCTCCAGATTACGTTTTCTTTTAAAAAGGACTCAAACTTAGGATTGATTTCATTTCCGATATAATATTTTAAAAATTCTTCTCGAGATATTTTATTATCCATGGCCAATCTTAATAAAACGCCCTCTAAAGAAACAATTTTTTTATTTTCTTTGTAATGTGATTGCACCAAATCTTCCACAACATGTGGAGCCAATTGTAAGTTTTTAAAGTTATCTACTAATATTTCTTGAATTTTTTTGAAATTTTTATTTTTAGAAACCGATAATTCCTTTGACTCTAGTAAGCATTCTAATTTTTCTATTTGATATTTTTGGAGCTTAGAATAATTTTTGTTTAGTGAATCTAAAATATTAATTATTTTTGGTTTAATTTCTTCCTCCATTTTAGCAAGAGAAACGTTAAACTCATCGTCATCTCCTGGAGTATTGTCATCTTTTTTATCTTTATCCTCAGATTTATCTTTTTCTTTTTTTTCTTTTTTTTTATTAATTTTTAATTCATCATTATCATCTAAAGCCTCAAAATCTTCATAAGTAGAATCGATATCGATAATATCTCTCACAAGCATTTGTTGATTTTCTATTTGTTCTTTCCATTCAAATATTTTTTTTCCAACTATTGGACTTTGTGTTAAAGCATTAATCATCACATCTTTTCCTGCTTCAATTCTTTTAGCTATAGCAATTTCGCCTTCTCTTGAGAGAAGTTCAACGCCGCCCATTTCTCTGAGATACATTCTAATTGGATCATCACTCTTATCAGATGTTTTTTCTTCTGATGAAGTTGAATTTTCTTTTTTCTTATTTGACTGAAACTGAGATTTTTTTTCAACTAGAGTTATTTTTTCATCAACTAGAATGATAAATGCACGCTCAATATTTTCATTAGTGCTGTTTCTTTTTCCTAAAGATTTTCCAAGTTCTTCGTATGTTACAAAACCTCTATGCTTTCCTTTGTCGAAAAGTCTTTCAAATGATTTGGTAATTAGTTTTTCAGCCATAAGAGAATTGTGGGATATATATAATGACTGAGTAAAAAAAATCTATCTTTTTTTTACTCCCTATTTAGCTGGCTTTTGAGCTTAATTAATTCCAAATATGAGCTTTCATCAAGATTGTTAATCAGTTCTTTCTCTAGAGATTCTATTTTTTTTATATTATCTTGTTCTTTAAAATCAATAATTAGTTCATCAAGTAAATCAAGAATGTCTTGATCTGTTTTATCTTTAGTTATCATTTGAATATTAGAGTTTTCTTTTATCAGTTCTGATAAACCCTTATATTCTACATTAATTTTATTTCGCATGGTTTCTTTATTTTCTCCCTCGGTGTGTGCAGCAATGATAGTATTTTTTAGACTTTCATTTTTTTCAGAAAGAAGCTTTATTTCTGACAATTCTTCTAATTTTTTTGAAGTTATTTCAAAATAATTTAAAATAATAAAAAGAATAGAAAATTCAATAATTTGAGTTTTAGAGAGATCTTTTCTCTTTTGATGCAAAAGCTTAGTTTCTTTAAGAATTTGATAGTCTTTTTTCTTATTATATTTTGAAAAAATATAATTTTTTTTAGATGTTTGTATTGGAGTTAATTTTTTTATTTTTTCTAAAAAATCTTCAAGAACATATTTTTTTAATGTTTCGTCACGAATTGAGTAAGACAATTTTTTAATTTCTTTTTCAAATTTTGAGATTTCAAATGGATTATGCTGATCAATTTGGCTTAAATAATAATTCCAAATAAAAGATTGGATTATTTTTTTTTCTTTAAGTAGGTTTAATAGCCCATCTTTTCCATTTTGTTTAATATAATCATCCGGATCTTTTCCTTCGGGCATAATAGAAAAATAAATCTTATTTGTTTCATTTATTAATGGAAATAATTTCTCAGCAATTCGTAAAGCAGCTTTTTGCCCGCTTTCATCTCCATCCAGGCAGATAATTGGATTTGAAAAAAATTTCCAAATTAAATCGATCTGTCTTTCTGTAAGAGCTGTTCCAGAGTTTGCTATTACATTCTTTATTCCCGCTGAATAAACACTTACAACATCCATGTAACCTTCAACAATTAAAACTTCATTTGTTGTGGCACGCGAATCTTTAGCTTTATCTAAATTAAATATCATATTACCTTTTTTATAAAATTCTGTCTCAGGTGAGTTAATATATTTTGCTAATTTACTTTCACGAATGATTCGTCCGCCAAATGCAACTGTATCTCCAGTAATATTATTAACTGGAAAAATTATTCTAGAATTAAATCTATCGACATATTTTCCTGATTTATCATTTTTATAATATAGCCCTGTCAGACTTACATCTTCTTCGGTATATTTTTTTAAAAGCTTCTCATAAAAATTATTTTTCCAAGGTACATACCCTAGCTGAAATTCTTGAATTATATCTTTGCCTAATCCCCTTTTTGAAAGATAAATTAATGCTTCTTTATTATTTTCGTGAAATAATTGCTTGTGGAAATAATTAGAATAGTCTTTAAATATATTTTTGTAATTTTGAAATCTTAAGTCTTTTTTTTTGTCAAAGTTTGAAAACTTATAAGGCTGCATGCCAGCTTCAGCAGCTAAAATTCTTACAGCTTCACCGAAACCGATTGATTTTGTTTTCATTAGAAAATCAAAAATATTTCCATGTTCACCCGTACTAAAACAATGATAAAATTCTTTTTCATCGTTAATTGTAAATGAGGGACTTTTTTCATTTTTAAATGGTGAAAGGCCTATAAACTCCTTACCTCTTTTTTTTAATTGAACGGATTTACCTGCTACTTGTGAAACTTTTAATCTCAATTTTATTTCATCAAGATATTCTTTGGGATATTTCATTTTAATTTAAAAGTTCTTTCAAAATAAAACTTACTTTTGAAAAATCTATTGTATCAGCATGTTTTGATTTTAATGCCCCTATGACTTTACCCATATCTTTCATAGAAGTCGCTCCTACAGACTTGACTGTTTCTTGACAGAGCTTTTTTACTTCCTCTTCGTTTAATTGTTTTGGTAGAAATGTATTAATTATATCCATTTCTTTTTTCTCGTTCTCTAAAAGTTCGCTTCTGCCCGCTTTTTTATAAACTTCACAGGACTCATTTCTTTGTTTTATCATTTTTTTTAATATCGCTGTAATGTCACTGTCAGTAATTTCCTTTTTATCTTTTGTACGGCCTGCTATTTCTGCATCTTTTATTGCAGATATTATCAATCGCATTGTAGGATAGGTATTTTTATCCTTAGCTTTTAAAGCGCTGTTTAATTTATCTTCGATTTGTTGTTTAAGAGACATAAATTAATTTATTTTAATCACAATTCTTATCTAAAATAAAAAGAACTTTCTTGACGATTATATTTCTATTTCATATGTTTCGCAAAATCATGTTCATAAGTTTTTTACTTTAACTCATGAGTTGTATTTGAAACCAAAAATTCAAAATATAAACTCATTAAAAAATCTTAAAAAGATCGATTCTAACGCTATTTTAATTCTTGAAAATGGTAAGTTTTTTAAAGGCATAGGTTTAGGCTATCAAGGAACAGCAACAGGGGAAGTTTGTTTCAACACTTCGATAACTGGATATCAAGAAATTATTTCAGATCCATCTTATGCCGATCAAATTATTAATTTTACTTTTCCTCACGTTGGCAATGTCGGAACTAATAAAGAAGATCATGAGTCAGATAAAATTTGGACCAAAGGTGTAATAATAAATACTGAGATCACTGATCCTTCAAATTATAGATCCTTAAATCATTTAGATAAATGGTTAAAAAAAAATAAAATTGTTGGCATCACTGGAATAGATACCAGAAATCTAACGAACACTATTAGAGACAAAGGTGCTCCAAAGGGAACTATATCTTTTTCAAAAAAAGGTAAATTCAATATTAAAAATCTAATTAGCAGCACTCAAAAATGGAGTGGATTAAAAAATTTAGATTTAGCAAAAAAAGTTTCAACAAAAAAAATGTATGTATGGAAAGATTTAAAAACATGGAAAAAAGAAGACGGATTTATAAAAAATAAAAAGAAAAGCTTTCATGTTGTCGCTATTGATTATGGGATTAAAAAAAATATCTTAAGATATTTTTCTGATTTTAACTGTAAGGTTACAGTAGTTTCCTGTGAGACAAATGCAAAGAGTGTTCTTAAATTAAAACCTAATGGTATCTTTTTATCAAACGGACCTGGTGATCCTGCTGCTACTGGAAAATATGCAATTCCAATCATAAAAGATTTAATAAAAAAAAATATACCTATATTTGGAATTTGTTTAGGCCACCAAATTTTAGCGCTAACTTTAGGTGCCAAGACAAAAAAAATGAATTTAGGTCATAGAGGAGCTAATCATCCTGTTAAAAATTTGATAAAAGGAAATGTAGAGATAACAAGTCAAAATCATGGATTTGAAGTTATCAAAAATAGCCTTTCAAAAAATATTCAAGTTACACATCAGTCTCTTTTTGATAACAGTATTGAAGGTATAAAGCTGAAAAATAAACCTGTATTTTCTGTTCAATATCACCCGGAGTCAAATCCAGGTCCACAAGACAGCGTTTATTTATTTGAGGAATTTTTAAAGAGTATGAAAAAAAATGCCAAAAAGAAAAGATCTTAAAAAAATTTTAGTTGTCGGTGCTGGGCCAATTATTATTGGTCAAGCCTGTGAATTTGACTATTCCGGCACACAAGCTTGTAAAGCATTAAAAGATGAAGACTACAAAGTTATTTTAGTAAATTCTAATCCTGCAACAATAATGACTGATCCTGATATTGCAGATAAAACTTATATTGAACCTATCACTCTGGAAGTTTTAGAAAAAATTATTATAAAAGAAAAACCTGATGCAATTCTTCCTACAATGGGCGGTCAAACAGCTCTTAATCTTGCAATGGAGGCTGAAAAAAAAGGAATACTTAAAAAATATAAAATAGAATTAATTGGCGCGAATTCAAAAGCTATTTCTAATGCTGAAGATAGAAAAAAATTTAGAAAAAATATGATTGATATTGGTTTGGATTTACCGAAATCTGAGATCGTAAATAATATTAATCAGGCGTCAAAAGTTTTAAAAAAAATTGGTTTACCTGCAATCATTAGACCAGCATTTACTCTAGGAGGTCTTGGAGGTGGAATTGCTAAAAACAAAAAAGATTATTTAAAAATTATTAAAAGTGGATTGCATGAGTCACCCGTAAGCCAAGTATTAGTTGAAGAATGTCTAGAAGGTTGGAAAGAGTTTGAAATGGAAGTTGTGAGGGATAAAAAAGACAACTGTATCATTATTTGCTCTATTGAAAATATTGATCCAATGGGCATACATACTGGAGACTCAGTTACTGTCGCACCAGCTTTAACACTTACAGATAAAGAATATCAAGTGATGAGAAATGCTTCTATTGCATGTCTTAGAAAAATAGGTGTGGAAACAGGAGGATCAAATGTACAATTTGCCGTCAATCCTAAAAATGGAAGAATGGTCGTAATAGAGATGAATCCAAGAGTTTCTAGATCATCCGCCCTTGCTTCAAAAGCTACTGGTTTTCCCATAGCAAAAGTAGCTGCAAAATTAGCGGTTGGTTACACACTAGATGAATTAAAAAATGAAATCACAAAGGTAACACCAGCTTCTTTTGAACCTACGATTGATTATGTGGTGACTAAAATTCCAAGATTTACATTTGAAAAATTTTCTACTTCAGCTGTAGTATTAGGTACTTCAATGAAATCTGTTGGTGAAGCAATGGCTATAGGAAGAAATTTTAAAGAGTCTCTTCAAAAAGCGCTAGTATCTCTTGAAACTGGTTTTTCGGGCTTAGATAAAATATTTGATTTAAATAAGAAACAAATAGAAAAAAAACTTAAAGAAAATATTCCTAATAAAATTTTATTAGTTGCTGAAGCTTTTAGAAAAAAAATTAATTTAAAAAGAATTTTTAGTTTATCTAAGATTGATCCATGGTTCTTAAAACAAATTAAAGAAATTGTTAATAACGAAACTAAGATTAAAAATAGAGGACTTCCTAAGGATTTCAATGAGTTTAATCGGATTAAATCTATTGGTTTTTCTGACAAAAAATTATCCGAGCTAACAAAAACATCTGAAGATGTAGTAAGGCAAAAAAGAACAGCTCTTAAAATATTACCTGTATTTAAGAAAGTAGATACTTGTGCAGCTGAATTTAAATCATTTACTCCTTATATGTATTCAACCTATCAAAGAAATTTCTCTATTAACTCAGAGTGTGAGGCGGACCCATCAGCTAAAAAGAAAATTATAATATTAGGTGGTGGACCAAATAGAATAGGACAAGGAATAGAATTTGATTATTGCTGTTGTCAGGCTAGTTTTTCACTAAAAGAAGCTGGTTATGAAACAATCATGATTAATTGTAATCCTGAAACTGTTTCTACCGACTATGATACAAGCGACCGATTATACTTTGAGCCTTTAAAAGAAGAGTATGTCTTTAATATAATAAAAAAAGAAAAAGAAAAAGGAAACCTAGTTGGTGTTATCGCTCAATTTGGTGGTCAAACCCCAATTAAACTTGCTAAATTTTTACATGATAACAAACTTCCAATTCTAGGAACATCGTATTCATCAATTAATTTGGCTGAAGATAGAGATTTATTCAGAAACCTTCTTAATAAATTAAAATTAAAACAGGCTAAAAGTGGGATTGCTAAAACATTCAAGCAAGCAATTCAAATAGCAGAGAAAATTGGTTTGCCATTAATGGTTAGACCATCTTATGTTTTAGGTGGTAGAGCAATGGAAATTGTTCATGAAAAAAGTCAGCTGAAAAAATTTATTGAGGAAGCTTTCAAGGTAGCTGAAAAAAATCCAATTTTAATTGATAAATTTATTGATCAAGCAATGGAAGTTGATGTTGATGCAATATCTGACGGAAAACAAGTGCATGTAGCAGGTATCATGCAGCATATCGAAGAAGCTGGAATTCATTCAGGAGACTCGGCTTGTAGCTTACCGCCAATATCAATCAAACCACATTTGATTAAAGAAATTGAAAACCAAACTAAAAAATTAGCTTTAGCTTTAAAAGTTAAGGGTTTCATGAATATTCAATTTGCAATTAAAAAAGATGAAATTTATGTAATCGAAGTAAATCCTAGAGCCAGTAGAACAGTGCCGTTTGTATCAAAAGCAAAAGGTCTGCCTCTTGCTAAAATTGCATCAAGAGTGATGGCGGGTGAAAAATTATCTAAATTTAATTTAAAAGATAAATCTAAAGGAATGTATGCTGTAAAAGAAGCTGTATTTCCTTTTAACAAATTTCCAAATAGCGATTTACTTTTAGGGCCTGAAATGAAGTCAACAGGTGAAGTAATGGGATTTGATAAAAATTTTGGAATGGCTTTTGCAAAAAGTCAAATAGGTGCTGCTAACTCATTACCAAAACAAGGGCTTGCATTCATTTCATTAAAAAACTCTCATAAAAACGAGGGAATAGATTTAGCAAAAGATCTAATTAAATTAAATTTTACACTTTGTGCAACTAAAGGAACTGCAGAGTATTTTAGACAATATAAAATTAAATGTAAAATCATCAATAAAGTAAGTAGCGGATCCCCTCATATAGTTGACGTCTTAGACTCTAAAAAAATTGCACTTGTGATTAATACTGGTGGAGGAAATACCGAACACAGATTAAATGATGCAATAGCACTTAGAAGAGCAACATTAAAAAATAAAGTTCCTTATTGTACAAATATGTCCACCGCTCAAGCATGTTTGCAAGCAATTAAATCTCTTAAAACTAGAAAATTAGAAATAACTTCACTTCAAGATATTTAATAAACTTTCCATTCTGTGGGAAATGTCACATAATTAACCTGGATACATCTTCTTTCTTTTTTAATTTCTTTTTTTTCCATACCGTGCCAAGAATCTGGTCCACTTGTGAAAAAATATCCATAATTATTTTTATAAGGAACCGTCTTAACTTTGGTTAAATTTTTATCATAAAAATCTGTTCCTAAATTTTCTGACTCATTGGTAAGATTAATAAAAATAATTGAAGACATTAATTTCTCTTTAATATCGCAATGAGGCTTAAGCCAAAAACCCTCTCTATCACAAATAACTTCTAATCTTACATATGAATTACTTAGATCTTTACCAATAAGAGATCCTATTTTTTTATGGACTTTTTCCGATCTTAGCTCTTCAATAAAATTAGTTAGATGAGGAAACTGGTTAGAATTTTCTTTTGTAACATAACATCTTATTTTTTTTGCTTTTCCACCATCTTTTATTCCAGAGCGATAAGCGCCTTCTCCACCATCTAAAGCTCTAGTTCCATCATAATTTAAATTTTCTTTTTTTGGATCAATCACCTCTGCATCGCTAATTTCTTTTATTGCGCTGTCAGTTAAAGGTTGATTTATTTCAAAATGTTTAAAGGGATCGTTGTAAGATTTTGTTTTATTTTCTAAAGATTTAAATAATTCCATTGGATTTCATTTTTGATTTTACTAAAGATGCTATTCTACCAGCCTCATTTAAGTTTTCATAGCTCCAAGTATCTATATTATCTTTTAATTCTCTAGTTATACCTAATTCTTGTAATTTATTATAAAACTTTTTAAATCTATAATTATTTTTTATAGATTTCATCATTGCTATATAAACTGGTTTTCCTGTTACGGCCGCTTCTGAAATCATAGATGTAGAGTCGCAGGTTACAATTATATGATCTGAAATAGCTAGAGCAGATAAATATGCTTTTTTATCTACTTCCTTAACAACATGATGATTAAAATTAAATGTATCATAAGCCTTTTTAATTACTTCTTTAGGTGTTCTATAAGAAGGTATGACAATAATTTTATATTTATCTGGGGTAAATAATGTTTTTACTTTATTGAAAGTTTGATGAATAGCTTGTTCTGTGTAAGCATAATATTTATTTGGGCCTCCAATAATAAAGGCGACTAATTTTTTTTTCTTTTCTTCCAATCCTAAGTAATTTGAATTTTCTTTAATTTCTTTTCTTGTAAGATAATGAATGGCTCCAGTTGTTGTTATTATATTGTCCCCTTTTATGTTGTCATGCTCTGGACTTACTATTAAATCAAAATGTTTATATGATACTTTTGGATTTTGAATGTGTATGGTAAAAATTTCTTTACCTAATCTTTTTTTAAGTGCTATTGAAGGAATAACACTTTTTCTTCCACAAGAGATTATAATTTTACTATCACAAACAAATTTATTTTTTACCAAATTTTCTGATATTGGGCTGATTTTGGGAGGAATGAAGTTCCAGAAAGGTTTAAGTTTTATTGTTTGATGTTTATAAGTAAGGTCCAAAGCTTTAGCTAGCCCCTCTACTTGGCTTACCATCCCGTGCATACCTTGTGTCAAAAGAATTGCTTTTAATTCTAACATCAGTTCCTATATATAATCATATTAAGATGAATAATAAATCAACTAAGCATACAAAAGTGTTAATACTTGGATCTGGTCCTGCTGGTTATACGGCGGCCATATATGCAGCAAGAGCAATGCTTAAACCAATACTTGTTTATGGGTCTCAACCTGGAGGTCAATTGACTACAACTACTGATGTAGAAAATTATCCAGGATATTCAAAAGTAATTCAGGGGCCTTGGTTAATGGAAGAAATGAAGGGTCAAGCTGAGGCTGTTGGCACGGAAATGATACAAGACCATATTAACAAAGTAGACCTATCAAAGAAACCATTCGAAGCTGTTGGTGATAGTGGACAAGTTTACACGGCAGATAGTTTTATTATTTCAACAGGTGCTCAAGCAAGGTGGTTAAATTTAAAATCCGAACAAGAATTTAGAGGCTTTGGGGTTTCCGCTTGTGCAACATGTGATGGTTTCTTTTTTAAAGACAAAGAAGTTGCTGTAGTTGGAGGTGGTAATGCTGCCGTTGAAGAAGCAATGTTTCTTACAAAATTTGCATCTAAAGTACATCTAATTCATAGAAGAAATGAATTAAGAGCAGAAAAAATGCTTCAGGAAAAATTAAAAGCGAATAAAAAAATTGAAATTATTTGGGATAGTGCTGTTGATGAAGTTGTGGGAACTGCTGAACCTAAAGTTGTTAATGCACTAAAAATTAAAAATTTAAAAACAAATAATATTTCAGATTTAAAAGTAGATGGTCTTTTCATTGCGATTGGGCATGATCCAGCAACTCAACTATTTAAAAATCAGCTTGATATGGATAAGGAAGGTTATTTAATTACTAAACCTGACTCTACTGAGACTAATGTTCCAGGCGTATTTGCTGCGGGAGATGTAAAAGATAAAATATTTAGACAAGCTGTAACTGCTGCAGGAATGGGTTGTATGTCAGCTTTGGAAGCTGAAAAGTTTATTTCAAAATCGAATTAAAGTTTTTCACAAAAAGACTTAATTCTTTCCATTGCCTTTTTTAAATTTTCCATAGAAGTTGCGTAAGAAATTCTAAAATAACCTGGTAACCCAAAAGCTGATCCTTGGACAACTGCAACATTTGCTTGTTCCAATAATTTTTGAACAAAATCAGTATCTGTTTTTAATTTTGTTTTTTTATTTAAAAGATTTTTACAACTTGGAAAAACGTAAAAAGCTCCTTCTGGCTTCAAACAACTTAAACCTTTAATATTGTTAAGACTGCTTACAACAAAATCTCTTCTTTCTTTAAATGAGCTTGCTCTAATTTGAATAAAATCTTGTGTTCCATTTAAAGCTTCAACTGCAGCTGCTTGGCTAATTGATGAGGGATTGCTGGTTGATTGTGATTGAATTTTTGAAATTGCTTTAATAATTTCAACTGGACCAGCAGCATAGCCTATTCTCCAACCGGTCATTGAATATGATTTACTCACTCCATTCATAGTTAGTGTTCTATCTTTCAATTCTTTGATCTCAGCGATAGTTGAAAACTTAAAATTATCATAAGTAATATGCTCATAGATATCATCGCTCAAAATATAAATTTTTTTATTCTTTTTTAAAATTTCAGCTAATTCTTTTATTTCTGATTTAGTGTAACTAGATCCTGTTGGATTAGATGGAGAATTTAAAATAATCCATTTAGTTTTTTTTGAAATAGCTTTTTTAAGTTTTAACGGAGTTACTTTAAAATTGTCTTTTTCTTCACACTTAACTATTTTTGGTTTTCCTCCAGCTAAGAGGATTATATCTGGATAAGAAACCCAGTAGGGAGCAGGAATTATTACTTCATCTCCTTTATTTATGGTTGCCATGAAAGCATTGTAGAGAACTTGTTTTCCTCCAGTTCCTACAGTTATCTGATTAACATCGTAAGAGAGGCCGTTCTCTCTTTCAAATTTAGCTTTGATAGCTTTTTTGAGTGCTGGCGTTCCATCAACTGCTGTGTATTTAGTGTCACCTTTTTTTATGGCCTCAATTGCAGCCTCTTTAATGTTGTCAGGAGTGTCGAAATCAGGTTCTCCAGCTCCTAATCCTATAACATCCTTTCCAGCAGCCCTTAATTCTCTTGCTTTTCAGGTACCTGCTA
>Ga0213869_10002044_pt1 | contig 14326 bp, 15 predicted proteins | sample PICome_10_FD_160083 | JGI IMG/M metagenome (GOLD analysis project Ga0213869, IMG submission 160083) | Coastal seawater microbial communities near Pivers Island, North Carolina, United States - PICO132 | ecosystem: Environmental > Aquatic > Marine > Coastal | place: USA: North Carolina...
GTCATGATAGAGACTCATTGAGTTAGAAAATATATCTGCCGAATGCTCTGGAATAGCTATGCTGTGAATAGCACTTAGGGATTTGCCTAAAGAACGAATGGATTGATTTGTATCGGGTGGATGAAAGATAGCTTCTTTTCCTTGAACATATTCCCATATTGATATTCCATTTGTTGAATCGGCATAAAGAGCTTTTGGAGCTATATCTAAATGTTGAATGTTTTCAAGGAGCATGAATTCATTCTGTCGATCAATTGCTAACCTAGCGGCACATAAAGAATCAAGCTTAATAACAGCATTCAGGTTGTTGAACGTGCATAAAAAAACTTCAGAGATAACACTCTTTGATAACTCATGTCCAAGGACAAACTCTCCAGGGATAGAGGCAATTCTCTTAGCTAGAGACAACACTTTGACCTTCTCTTACTTTATTCCAAGATTGATAGCCAAAGAATATTATTACTAAATATGTTGCAAATAATATAGCTGAAAGCCAAAGACCTCTTTCGATAAAAAGAAAAATTGAGGTTGCATCAATGACAAACCAATAAATCCAGTTTTCAAGAAGTTTTTTAGCAACCATGTAAGTCGCAACAACTGCTCCCCAGCTGACCAAAGCATCCAAAAAAGGTAAAGCTGCATCAGTATATCTTTCCAAGAGAAACCCAGATAAAAGAGAGAGAACTAAAATGATTGAAATAGTGATCATGTGCTGATATTTACTCCAAGTATTAACAATAAAACTAGGGTTGCTTGCATTACTTGCACTCCACTGCGACCATCCATATATGCCCATTACTACATAAAAAACTTGTAAGTAAGCTTCCATGTATAACCCAGCTTTCTGCATGATAAAAAAATATAAAACGGAGCTAATAATACCCGCTGTCCAGCACAAGATGTTTTGCTTGACTGCTAATATCAGATATAAAATTGCAAAAATAACTGCTGTACTTTCTAACCAATTTTGAACGATAAAATTAGAAATCATATCTAATAGAGACCCCTATATGCCTTGGATCACCATGCCTTTCATACAATGTATCGATAAAATTTGGAGCTTCATTACCAAAGTAAAAGCCTCGCACCGAATAATACTCATCAAAAATATTTCTTGCCCACAATTCATAATTCCAATTATTTTTTACATACCCTAGATTTAGATTAGTAAGCACATAAGACTTGGATTTATTGTTATGAGAATCACTGTAATAAAAACTACTTTTGCCAGTGAAATCAATCGCTAGGTATGTATGTGAAGTTGGAGCCCAATTTAATCCTAGTGCATAACTTCTCTCAGGAGCATGGGCTTGAGCACGACCATCAAGGTCTTGTCTAGATTGCCAATTCTTAATTTCAGTTTTTAATATTCCTAAATTAACGAATGCTGATAGAGACTGATTAATGCCCATATCCATATTTATTTCTAGGCCGTGGTTAACGCCCTCTGCTGCATTTTGGGTTAAAAAAGAAAAAGTATTGGGATCGCTAGGATCAGTTTGAGTAGATATGAGAACCTGCTGATCTTCTCTATCAGAATAAAATAGTACCCCATTAAAAGTTATTTTAGAATCCAAAAGTTTTGTGTTTATTCCAAGTTCATAGTTAGTTAGAAATTCAGGATCGTATGCAAGATTTTTATTTGTTGCATTAGCATCAAGTCCGAGCCCAAGATTAAACCCACCTTGCTTATACCCCTTTGCAAGGCTTGCATAGATATTTGTATCGTTGATCATATTTTTAATTAATGAAATCTTTCCTCCGGACATCTTGTCTGTGGGATTAAATGATTCTTGCAGAGAATCTGAGTAATCAGCTTCCCAGTCCTCCCAACGCAATCCTATGGAAAATTTCAATGAAGCAGAAAGTAAATAATCTAGATTTCCAAATACAGAAAAGTTTGATGACTTGTATTTACTGGAAGAGGCAGAGGCGCTGGCATAAGGTCCATAAGGATCAGAGGGATCGCCGTATAATCCATCATCTTTTTTGAGGTTTGATTCCTTGAGCTCTAAATAATTAGCACCAATGACCCACTCATAAAAACTATTTTCCTGAAAGTCTGCAGAATCAGAGACAATACGAAATTCTTGATTAAATGACTTTCTATCTCTAAGGGTTTCAGAGAAATAATCATACACATAAGGAAAATGCGAATCGGCATTGCCCCAATCAGCATCATAACTAAAGATCACATTTGTATCAGTTGAGCTTGTATAACTTTGTAATTCAAAACCATCAAATGAATGAAAAACCTTCATTCCATATGAGTTAGTTTTTTGGGAATCCATGCCCGGTCTATCCGAAAGAGTGTTTAAACTTCCGTCTATAGTCCAGATATCTGCAGGATCATTAAGATCAACCTGAGAAATTAAAAACTTGATCTTTGTATTGTCTGCAAGCTGCCAGTTAACTTTTAGACGGCTAGTGCTTTCATCTTTGCGAGACGTATCTGATCTTTTTAAGTATAAATTTTTACGAAAACCATTTTCCTTATCGTTTCTTAGTGCAATGCGATAAGTGATATCTGAGTTTTGATCCAAAGGTCCTCCGAATGCAATACCAACACTCTTTGTTCCATAAGATCCTATAGTGACTTCACTGGTACCCTCAAAAGTATCGGTAGGATCTTTTGTTTGAATATAAACCAAGCCAGCAAGTGCATTAGCACCTATTCGCGATCCTTGCGGCCCTCTGTAAACCTCAATTTGATCAACATCAAAAGTTGTCGCAATACCTCCTTGGCCAGAATAATCAATGTCATCTATTAAAAACCCTACCGAAGAATTAGGAGTGCCTTGATAACCAGATCTTTCTCCAATTCCTCTAATTTGAAAGTAACGAGCCCTAGAATCACTTGCTGCAAAGTTTAAATTTGGAACTAAAAAAGATATCTGCTCAAAATGCTTTATTGACTGGGCTTTGATTGCATCAGAGCTTAGAAATACAACGCTGGAATCTTCTTGTGCAGCAGGTATTTGCCTCCAACTGCCTTTCACGACTATTTCTTCAATAGGATCTGAAAAGACTTCTGTACTAAAAAAAGAGATCAGTAGTGAGATTAAAAAAACAAACGAAATGTTTTTGATGATGTTCATGCAATTCCTCCGCCATTATTGTATGGATCAGGTTCAAAGGGTTTCGGTAAAGATCTCAGGTCAAATGACCACCCCTTTGCAGATGAAAATATTTTATGATTTTTATAAAAAAAAATCTACAGAAAGTAGAATTCAATGGGGAATTTGTGTCGCTAAGATTATTTCAGGTTGCAGAGCCTAGCGATTCAGTGTGTAAAAACTTACACATTATCATTTAAATCAGTCTGATAAGTTTCAGTCAAAGCCATGACAGAAAGCAAAGTTAATAATGAAGCTAAGGCTATGTATACAGATACCCAAAATATACCGTAATCTTTCCACAACAAAGCAGCAATTGTTGGGGCAAATGCACCGCCAAGAATTGCTCCAAACTGATAGCCTAAAGTTGCACCTGAATATCTAACTTCTGTACTAAATAACTCAGTGAAAAAAGCTGCCTGAGGGCCATACATCATAGAAACAAATATCAATCCTCCTGTTATAGCCAATACTATTAACCAGAAGTTCCCCGTATCTACAAGTGGGAATATTGCAAAAGCCCAAAGACCTGTAAGAATTGCTCCTGCCATAAACACTCCCTTTCTTCCATGTCTGTCGGAGTATGAAGAAAACATAAACTGAACTGGAACCATTATTGCTGAGGCAATTAAAACTGCAGCCAACATATCATCTCTTGTGATATCAGCACTGGCTACACCGTATGCAAGAAGGAAAGCTATTAATATATAAAAAGTAACCTGAATTGAAAGAAAAGCGCCAGCAGCTAAAGCTATTCTCTTTGGATATTTTTGAATTGCTTCAAGTATTGGTGATCTTCTTATGGCTTCCTCATTGTCATCTTGCTGACTTTCTCTCAAAGCTTGAAGTTCTTTAAAGGCTTTGGTGTCCTCTAGATTTAATTGAATGTACATACTTATACCAATGAGGATCGCACTGGCAAGAAAAGGAATTCGCCAGCCCCAGGAGTAGAAAGATTCTTCAGAAACCAATGCGCTTGTAGTGATAAAAGCTAAGTTAGCTAAAATGACCCCTACAGGAGCACCTGCTTGAGCAAAGGCCCCATAATATCCTCTTTGATTGGATGGAGCGCTCTCAGTAACTAATAGCATTGCGCCCCCCCATTGACCGCCAATAGCTAATCCTTGTGCAAATCTTAATGAGGTGAGTAATATTGGAGCTGTAATGCCTATCATTGCATAGGTTGGCAACAAGCCAATTAACGTAGATGACACGCCCATTAAAATTAATGCCATGACGAGAGTTTTTTTTCTACCAACTCTATCCCCATAATGACCAAAAATAATTCCCCCTATCGGTCGCGCAATAAAACCAGCTGCAAAGGTAAGCAAGGATAAAATTAAAGCGGTAGAAGGCGTAGCCTCACCAAAAAAAGCTGTTGGAAAGATTAGGGCTGCTGCAGCTCCGTAAAGGAAAAAGTCATACCATTCAATGCTAGTTCCAGCTAATGCTGTAAGGGCTACCTTTTGCATGTTGGATTTAGAGGTGCTGTCTGTTTTCATATCAATATATGACGTGAATTTATTGTCTTATGATTTCTACTTCTTCTTTTTTTCTTTTTTCTCGGCTCTTTTTTCTTTTAAAGATTTACCTTTTTTCTTCTCATTTTTTTGCTTATCTAGTCCTTTAGCCATGATGATCTCCTGAATACATTTTCATAAGTATAAAAGAAAAAAAGGAATGGTGGGTCTGGGTGGACTCGAACCACCGACCTCACCCTTATCAGGGGTGCGCTCTAACCAAGCTGAGCTACAGACCCGCTTATTGCGGACACGCATTTTAGCTTTTATTTCTTCAGGAATAAAGACTATTAAGAAAAGGGTCTTATATGCTGATAAATAATCTAAATAAGGTTGATGCCCATCATAATTAAACAGATGATGGAGCCGAACCAAGCAAGGCTTCTAAGAGGCTGTGCTTCATAACCATCTTGATTAGCTGGCTTAGTATTAAAGCCTGTGGCGTAGATTAAAACAAATACTATTCTTAGCACTAACCAGATCAAAGCCAGCAAGGTATTAGCCTCAACATTTAGATAGATCGATAAAAGTGCAAATGTAAAAAATACTGGTAAAGACTCACGAAGATTGTGCAAAGCCCTTCTGGCACTTTCAGCAGGAGCTTCTCCAGCTCGCTTAGCCAAGGACATAGGCAAAATGAGTTGAACGAAATAAAGCAGGCTAGTAAATAAAATAATATTGATCATGAAGATCTCCTGTGAATTATAAGCTGCTCTTTAAAGCGTTCCCTTGTCTCTCATTTCTTTTCTAATCTTTGTTGCGCTGATATCGGTAATCCCTTCTTCAAAAACTTCTTCTTCAAATTTATAGCCCACCCCTCTGCCATAAGTAATATTCACGATATTAGGCACAAGCATAATTTCGTATTCTTGCCCACGATGAAAGTTATCTTTTGCTAAACCATCTTCAATATTCTTACAGACTGCCTCCCAATCAAAAGGATTATCGTCCTGACCATCCCCGCCTGAAGCACCTTGAACATCTCTAACCTGAATAATAACTTGTCCAGTCTTAGCAACACATCTTTTAAATAAAGCCTGATGGCCATCATGCCAAGGCTGCCATCTTCCCAACATCTGCACGGTGGGTTTTTTCCAATCAAACATTTTTTAAAATCTCCTTAGCTAGGTCGTCATGATTATGTTCATTCCATTCTGTAATATGAAAATCCACCTTAGATGGATTTTGGAAAAGCTTGTTCGTATCTTCATACCTTCCTTCGGTAATTGTATCCATCCATATTACTAGGTCAGCATCAAAATTTTCTCTGGTTGCTTCTGTGGGGCAAACAAAATCACAGATCACAAAGCGACCATGAGATTTTTCAAAATCTGCAAAAGTTTTCATGCGCATTGATTGCCTATTTCTACCCTCATCAGAAAAATCCCAATCATTTGCCATTTCTCTGACCTTATCGGCGTTATACCAAGCGGCATTTAGTAGTGGTACCAGCCTTTCTGTTAAATACGTTTTGCCGCTGCCTGGCAGGCCCATAACTAATATTTTCATAATTTTTTTATTGTGTGCGTTCTAAAGATTGATAAAGACTAAAAAATAAGTAAAACAAAGGCATCATTGTTGCATATTTAATCAGGGTTGCTAGAACTAAAAAGCCAATACTAGAATCAATCCCAGCAAGCCCGCCCACCAAACCAAAAATAATTTGAATCCCTAAAAATACACTAGTTAACACAAATAATTTTGCTCCAACTTCATCAGTTGCTTCCCAGGACTCACCCAAGGCATCTAATGCCTTTTTGTCTTCAAACATTATGTATAAAGGAAATAATCCCAATCTTGCATAGAGAAAGAAACCAGGTAAAACAAGAAGAAGAAAGCCAATTCCATATGCCAAGGAATGCATTAAATTACCTAGTAATAATGGAAAGAATTTTTTAATGCCAACAAGTAGAGCCTGATAAGGCAATACTTCATTGTTTGAAGTTAAAGACTGAAAAGCAATCATAGTCCCGCCGGACAGACCAACAGACAAAACTAATGACAAAACCACTAAAATAAAAAGTTGGCTAGAAATTGAAGACAAGACTTCCAGCGCAGCACTATCAGACATATTGGCGTCTATTCCTATAGACGTCACGAGGTAAGTGAGAGCAAATTCTATGGTCATCACCGGTAAACATAGAATAAATAAATAACCTATATGGCGAACACAAAAGCTAACTGAGGAAAAGAATTGTTGCATGGCTCTATTATGAATTGATGAATAAAAAGATTAAAGTTTAAAGCGTTATTTTTTTAAATTTACGCTTGCCTACCTGATAGATGCAAGCCTCACCCTTACTGACTGAATGCTTAGGATCAATAATTTTTTCTTCATTAATCCGAACACCGCCTTGCTTGATCATGCGAATTGCTTCCGATGTACTCTCAGTCATGCCAGCTTCTTTCAAAAGATTTGGTAAGAGTATTGAGGGCTCTTCCCATTCAAGCAAAAGTTCTTCTATGTTTTCAGGAATATTTTTCTTTTGAAATTGATTTAAAAAATTATGCTCCGCATTATCTGCCGCATCTTCATCATGAAAACGTGAAATAATTTCTTTAGCCAAGGAGATTTTAATATCTCTGGGGTTCATGCCATCTGCTTGTTGATCTTTTACTGCCTGTATTTCTTCTGAAGATTTAAAGCTCAATAAATCAAACCAACGCCACATAAGATCGTCTGAGATTGACATAATCTTTCCAAACATCTCATCGGGAGCTTCATCTATGCCAACATAGTTACCAAGTGATTTTGACATTTTGTTTGTTCCATCTAATCCCTCAAGAATTGGAACTGTAATGACAACTTGTGGCTCTTGCTCATGAGTTCTTTGCAACTCTCTTCCAACCAACAGATTAAACTTTTGATCTGTGCCTCCAAGCTCTACATCTGCTTGCAGGGCAATGGAATCATAAGCCTGAATCAATGGATACAAAAACTCATGAATTGCTATGCTTTGATTAGACTTGTATCGCTTATTAAAGTCATCTCTTTCGAGCATTCGAGCAAGGTTATATTTAGAGGCAAGTTTGATGATGCCGTCTGCTCCAAGCTTGCTGCACCATTCTGAATTGAATCTAACCTCAGTTAGCTCTGGATCAAGAATTTTAAATACCTGATTTGTGTAAGTTGTAGAATTTTTTTCTATATCCTTGGAATCTAAAGGGGGTCGAGTTTTATTCTTTCCTGAGGGGTCGCCAATCATGGCAGTAAAATCACCAATTAAGAATATAACTTTATGGCCTAGTTGCTGGAAATGTCTAAGCTTATTAATAAGTACGGTATGTCCTAAGTGCAAATCTGGTGCCGTAGGATCGAAGCCTGCTTTCACAACAAGCTGTTTTTTGGATTTAAGTTTAGCCTGTAACTCCTCTTCATTGAGCAGCTCGTCAATTCCACGTTTAATTAAATTGAGATTATTTTCCATGATTTATCATTTATTATAGTATTTAATGAAACAAAAAGTTTAATTGATATGACTGATGCTCAAAGACCTAAAGTTATTTTTCCCCTTCGCGTTAAAGGATTGCAAATTCAAAACAACAAAGACTTGTTTCCTGCAGGGAAAATATACTGTGTTGGTAAAAACTATAAAGATCATGCAGAAGAAATGGGAGGCAATATTGATATAGATCAGCCATTTTTTTTTAGCAAGCCGCCACAAGCCATTACGCAATCTCCATCCATTCCCTTCCCCACTCAAACAAAAGACCTTCATCATGAAGTGGAGCTTGTTGTTTTCTTGCGCTCTGAATGTGTAAATATAGAACCGGAACAAGCTTACCAACATATCTTTGGATATGCAGTTGGCGTCGACCTTACCAAAAGAGATTTACAAACTGCAGCAAAAGATAATAGAAAGCCATGGGATCTAAGCAAAGGATTTGATAATTCTGGGCCTATCTCAAGTATTTTGAAGAATGAAGGGGTGATTTTAAAAGAAGGTGAGATTTGCTTGAGTGTTAATGGTCAAGAAAAACAATCAAGTAATATTTCTCATATGGCCTGGGGTGTTGATGAGATTATTAGTTGGCTATCGAAGTTTATTACCCTGTACCCTGGTGACATTATTTTTACGGGCACTCCAGCAGGGGTTGGGTCTCTGCAGCCCGGTGATCGAGTCAATGCAACAATTCAATCAGTTGGCGATCTTTCTTTTAAATTGGTGTGAAGGCTTAATTAATAAATTATTATGTTTGAACGATCATGGATAAAAATAATATCCTTTGGATTATTAGCTCTATTCACTGTTTTAGCTGCCTATGACCCGACCATAGATGCCCGTCAATTCGAGAATACTCAAGTAACTCAGGTAGCTGAGATCTCTACTCAAGAGTTATCGAATAATAAAATTAAAGAACTTCATATTGTAAAAAGCGGTGAAAATTTATCCGTTATTTTTGAGAAATATAAAGTATCTTTAAATGCAACCTACCAAATTTTTCGTAAAGATAAAAGTGGAGAAGTAAAAAATATTCGGCCAGGCAATAGACTAGAATTTACATTTATTGGTTCTGAGCTTCAGTTAATCAGAATTATTAAAAGTCCTGTATTGGAATTTCAAATACTTACAAGTCCTAACATTGAGATTACTAAAATTGAAAAAACTCCTGAACAAATAATTTCATTTAAATCTGGAATCATTCAGTCATCATTTTATTTGGCTGGCCTTAAAGCAGATATTCCTGAAAGTGTGATCATGGATTTAGCATATATCTTTGGCTGGGATATTGATTTTGTATTTGATATTCGTGCAAGTGATAAATTTAGAATTTTGTATGAAACGCCCTTTGTTGATGGAGTTAAAGTCTCTAATGGCAGCATACTATTTGCTGAATTTTATAATGATAATAAAAGATATTCAGCTATTAGGTTTAAAGGAAAAAATAAATTATGGGATTATTTTGATGACGAAGGAAATAGTTTAGAAAAAGCGTTTTTAAGAGCTCCTCTAGACTTTGCGTATGTTAGTTCGCACTTTAACCCGAATAGACGTCACCCAATTTTAAACAAAATACGGGCTCACAATGGAGTGGATTATGCGGCCAAAAGAAATACTCCCATTCGGGCCACGGGAGAGGGAGTAATTGAGTCAGTGGGTTGGAAAAGTGGTTATGGAAGAACGGTTGTTATAAGACATGGAGGGGAGATTTCTACTCTGTATGCGCACATGGAGAAATACCAACCATCTCTTGCTAAAGGCAGTAAAATTAAACAAGGGCAAACCATCGGTTATGTCGGAGATTCAGGTTTAGCAACAGCGCCTCATTTACATTATGAATTTAAAATTGGAAATAAAAGGAGTGACCCACTAAAAGTATTGCTGCCCTCTGCTTTACCATTAAAAAAATCACTTATGCCTGAATTTCAAAAATTACAGTCTGAGTACTTAAAAAAATCTAATAACTTTTTATCTCGAGATCCAAATGCCCAATTCTTTGAATAAGCTATACATCGGAACAATGAGCGGAACTAGCTTCGACGGAATAGATGTGTGTGCTATCGCGGTAAGAAAAAAATTAGATCTTGTCCATTTTTCATCATTTAAGTATCCGCCAAAGCTAAGAAAAAAAATTGCAGCAGTAATAGAAAATCAAATTCTTAGCCTTAAGGATTATGGTGAATTAAATATTCAGATAGGGCTGGCTTTTGCTAAAGCTATTAATACATTTATAAAGCAAAATAATTTTTCTTCATCTCAAATTATTGCTATTGGTTTGTCGGGTCAAACCCTCTGGCATGATCCACAAGGCAAATACCCATTCTCGATTCAAGCCGGAGACGCGGCAATTGTTTCAAAAGCATGTGGTATTGATGTTGTCCATGATTTTCGAAATGATCATATTTCACTTGGTGGAGAAGGAGCGCCTCTAGTTCCTGAATTCCATCAGAGACTCTTTTCTAAATCAAATCAAGATAGGTTAATTCTAAATATTGGAGGCATCTCTAATTACTCGTATTTAATAAAGTCTAAAGATTTCTTTGGCTCAGATTCAGGCCCAGGAAATGCATTATTAGATTCATATTGTCAAAAGTTTCTTGATCAAGATTATGACCGCAATGGTTTGCTGGCAAGAAAAGGTACAGTGCATAAAGCATCTTTAAATAAAATGTTAGCTCATCCGTTTTTTAAAAAGAGGCAGCCCAAATCTACGGGTAAAGAAATATTTAATCTTACGTTAATTCCAAAAAGCCTCTTGCAGCAGAGTTCTGAAAATATCTTAGCTACTTTGACGGAACTAACTGCTATAACTATCGTGCAAGCCATTAAGCATAAACAGCAATCAATAAATGAAATAATTGTGTGTGGAGGAGGAATTAAAAATCTATTTCTGATCGAGAGAATTGGTCATTACGTTTCTTTGCCCATAGTTTCATCTGAACTCATGGGGTATGACCCTCAGTCAATAGAAGCTATGGCTTTCGGATGGCTGGCAAGTCAAAGAGTTACAAATAAACCTCTGATAGTAGGGAAAAGTAAAGGTTTAGTGGGAAAAATAACAAAATTTAAGTCGTAAAAGATTCTCCACATCCACAGGTAGTTTTGGCATTAGGATTGTTTACAATAAATTTAGAGCCCGAAAGATCTTCTACATAATCTAATGAGGATCCATAGAGATATGGGTAGGACAGAGAATCAAGCAGGATAGAAAAATCTGGGAACGAGATAATGTCATCGTCACCTGCAGGACTTTCATCAAACTTAAATCCATACTGGAAACCTGAACAACCTCCTCCTGTTACATAAACACGAAAGTTATTTGTTTCGCTGGCAGGCAATAAAGACTGTATACGCTGAATAGCATTATCAGTTAGATTGATTGAAGTAGGTTCATTTTCCATTATTAAGTAGTTTATAGGATTAAAAATAGATTCAACAATAGAAAGAGGAAAGTTTTTCGTTATGCTAGAGCTAGAAGAGATAAAATAATTAAAATGGACCTATACCTCATATACAAAACCTTACATATTCTGTTTATGGTCTCATGGTTTGCTGGAATATTTTATCTACCTCGACTGTTTGTTTATCATGAAGAAAGTGACAGCTTAGAGGTAAAAAATCAGCTTTCGATTATGGAAAAAAATCTATTTAAGTTTATTACACCACTTGGAATTTTAGCGTTAATTTTTGGAATTATGATGGGGTTACTGAGCTCAAATTGGTCAGAATTCTTTACTCAGGACTGGATTGTAGTGAAGATTTTTGTCGTTGCTTTGTTGGCGAGTTACCAACTAATGTGCCGGAAGATTATGCAAGAACTTCTAGCTGATGATCATCATTGGACCGGATTTAAGCTTAGAGTTTTTAACGAAGCTCCAGTCATATTGTTGCTTCTTGGAATTATTGCAGCAGTTTTCAAGTTTTAATTGAGAGATCTCATTGGAAATGAGTCATTAATTTAAATATAAAACTCTTAATTTGATATGATTGCCGATATTAAATTGAACCTTAAAATTAAAAAATAAAGATTACTTAAGTGACGCTAAAAAGAACAAACTCGGACTTACTTTTTAACAAAGCCAAAACTTTAATGCCGGGAGGCGTCAATTCTCCAGTACGGGCATTTAAAAATGTTAACGCTAATCCAATATTTTTTAAATCTGCAAAGGGTCCAATCCTTACGGATGAAGACGATAATAATTACATAGATTTTATTGGGTCATGGGGTCCAATGATTCTAGGACACTCAAATCCAATCATTGTTGACGCTGTAAAAAAACAGCTTGAACTTGGAACCAGCTATGGTGCTCCAACAGGAATAGAAAATAAATTAGCAGAGCTGATTAAAATTCAGGTTCCCAGCATGCAAAAACTCAGAATGGTTAACTCAGGAACTGAGGCGACTATGAGCTGCATCAGACTAGCACGAGGTTATAGCGGTAAAAATAAAATTATTAAATTTACAGGATGCTATCACGGTCATGTAGATTCCCTGCTAGTAAAGGCAGGTTCCGGAGTTTCCACTTTTGGGTTACCCGACTCGCCAGGAGTCCCTGATGAGTTAGCAAAGCTGACCTATAGTTGCCCATACAATGATGTGGATTCCGTTACCAAAGTTGTGAATGAAATTGGAGATGACTTGGCTGCAATAATTGTAGAGCCTATTGCAGGAAATATGGGTTTTGTTCCTGGACATAGTCATTTTTTAAATGCTCTTAGAGATTTATGCGATCAAACAGAGGCTGTATTAATTTTTGATGAAGTTATGTCTGGCTTTAGAGTTGCATTGGGTGGGGCTCAAGAAATTTATAACATTAAACCAGATCTCACAGCCCTGGGAAAAGTTATTGGTGGGGGTCTGCCGGTGGGAGCATTTGGTGGCAAAGAATCTATCATGAATCAATTGGCACCAATTGGTCCTGTATATCAAGCAGGCACTTTATCTGGTAATCCTTTGGCAATGAGTGCTGGAATCGCTTTAATGACTGCATTAATTGATATGAACCCATTTCAGAGTCTTGAGCAATCATCAAAACATCTTTTATCAAGCATCAAAGAAATATGTGATGCAAAAGGTATCCCATTTTCTCATGCTTCCATAGGTGGAATGTTTGGATTTTTCTTTTCAGAAGAGCTGCCAAGAAATTTTGATGAAGTTGTGAAGACTAATAATGAATTATTTATAAAGTTTTTTAATACAGCCTTGAAGAATGGAATATACTTTGCCCCTTCAAAATACGAGGCTGGTTTTATTTCTACTACTCATAATTCAAGTATTCTTGAACAAACAATAGAAAAAGTTAATCTCACCTTTAAGGAGTTTTAAAATGAAAAATGATATCAGTGCAATTGGAAATGCTTTAGTCGACACAGTTTTTAAAGTGCCGCATGAGTTAATTGAGGAGCTTGGTCTAGAGATTGATCAGATGACCCTCTCTAGCGCAGAAGAGCAGGCACCCATTATAAGTAGACTAATAGAGTCTGGTGCTGAAACTGTCTCTGATTGTGGTGGCTCTGCTACCAATAGTCTTGTTGCTGCAGCTAACTTTGGGGCATCTTGTTTTCATGCATGTAAAGTCACGAATGATGAGGATGGTATTAGATATTTAGAAAGCTTAAAAGCGGCCGGGGTATCTCATAAGGGAGATATGGCTTCAGCAGACTCTATGCCAACCGGGAAATGCTTAATCTTGGTTACTCCTGACGCAAAAAGAACTATGACAACCTCATTAAGTGTTAGCTCTTTTATGGATAGTCAAGATCTTGATTTAGATGAGATTGCAAATTCAAAAATTTTTTATGTTGAAGGCTATATGGTCACAAGCGATGAAAACTATGGATGCGTCTTAAGTGTACTCGAGCACCTTAAAAGCTTTCCAGACGTTAAAATCGCTCTTTCCTTGTCAGACCCTGGTATTGTTGCAGGTTTTATAGATAAATTTAAAGAAATAGAGGCTTATGGCTTAGATTTTATTTTCGGCAACGATGATGAATTTATGATGTTTGTTGGTGCTTCAAATCTTGATGAAGCGTTTGATCTGTTGCAGTCTAAAAACTATATATCTGTTATAACTATGGGCGAGCAAGGGAGTGCAGTCATCAGCTCCAATGAAGTTATTAAGACCCCGAGGGTGAATATTGAGCCTGTAGATACAAATGGTGCTGGAGATATGTTTGCTGGTAGCTTTATGTTTGCATTGTTGCAGGATCATGATTTAAAGGCATGTGCAGAATTTGCTAATTATGA
>Ga0213869_10002045_pt1 | contig 14325 bp, 9 predicted proteins | sample PICome_10_FD_160083 | JGI IMG/M metagenome (GOLD analysis project Ga0213869, IMG submission 160083) | Coastal seawater microbial communities near Pivers Island, North Carolina, United States - PICO132 | ecosystem: Environmental > Aquatic > Marine > Coastal | place: USA: North Carolina...
CAAGGTGATGCATCAGGTTGGCGCTGGCATCAAGGATCATTGTTCGGATGCATTTGTGATTTGTATCACCAACCCGCTTGATGTGATGGTTGGTATTTTGCAAAAGGCATCTGGACTGCCGACCAACAAGGTTGTTGGCATGGCTGGTGTTCTTGACTCGGCACGATTCCGGCTGTTCTTGGCTGAAGAATTTGATGTGTCGGTTGAAGATGTAACCGCTTTTGTACTCGGCGGACATGGCGATACGATGGTGCCGCTTGTGCGTTATTCGGCGGTTGCCGGTATTCCGGTTCCTGATCTGATCAAGATGGGCTGGTCGACCGATGCGAAAATTGCCGAAATCGTTCAGCGCACCCGTGATGGTGGCGCTGAAATCGTCGGGCTATTGAAAACCGGGTCGGCCTTTTATGCGCCAGCATCATCAGCGATTGATATGGCGGATGCCTATCTAAAAGATAAAAAGCGGCTTTTGCCATGTGCGGCTTATGTTGATGGCGCTTATGGCCTGAACGGGCTTTATGTTGGTGTGCCGGTTATTCTTGGTGCCAATGGTGTCGAACGGATTGTTGAAATTGCCCTTGATGCTGATGAGCAGGCAATGTTTGATAATTCAGTTGCGGCGGTCAAAGCCCTGAATGAGGTTGTTGATAATCTCTAGGCACCTGGCTTTTGCACGAGACGTTTTTAACAAACCAGAGGGCCAGTGATAACTGGCCTTCTGTTTGAGGATTGAAAACCGGTTTTGACGGGCTGGCGGGGGTGGATTTTGACCCAAGCATGCAGAATTGATTGTGATAAGGCAGTAAATCTTTATACGACTTGAATTACTGGGATTAACGAATAGACTAATTCTTGTGTTTGAGCCTTTATACGCTAGGAAATGTGAATTGTTCCATGGATGATATTGCTTCTAATGTTGGTGATGTGGCAGCCGCCACCGAGATTGATTTCAGCCTGCTTTCTGGCGCAAATGCCACATTCATAGCTGAAATGAACAGGGCGTGGCGGGATAATCCGTCATCGGTCGATCGGCATTGGGCAGCCTATTTCGAGCAGCTTGGCAAAGCGGCTGATTTTGGCGCTGATACCGAAGCTGGGCCAAGCTGGGGTCGGCCGCAAAGCCGTGTTGTTGGCGCGGTTGATGCTGATGCATCGATCAAGGCAGTGGCACAGGCGCATAAATCGGGAAGCAATATCAATGCTGGCGATATGCGCGCCGCAACTTTGGATTCGCTGCGCGCGGTGATGCTGATCCGAGCCTATCGTATTCGCGGCCATCTTCTGGCAAATCTTGATCCATTGGCGCTTGAAGAAAAGCCACTTCACCCTGAGCTTGATCCGGCAAGCTATGGCTTTGGTGAAGATGATTGGGATCGACCAATCTTCATTGATTATGTATTGGGGCTAGAAACCGCGACATTAACCGAAATCCTTGACCGACTTCGTCAGACCTATTGTGGCACAATTGGTGTTGAATTCATGCATGTTCAAGATCCGGCGCAAAAAGCCTGGATCCAAGAACGCATCGAGGCGATCGGTAATCAAACTGAATTTACGGTTAAAGGCAAGCAAGCTATTTTTCAGCGGCTTGTTGATGCTGATGAGTTTGAGCGTTATCTCCATAAAAAATATACTGGCACAAAACGCTTTGGAATGGATGGTGGTGAGGCTGTAATTCCTGCACTTGAGCAAATCCTAAAACGAGGCAGCCAGCTTGGGTTGAATGAGGCTGTTATAGGGATGGCGCATCGTGGCAGATTAAATGTTCTCCACAATCTTTTGCAAAAACCGTTCCGCGCCATCGTTTCTGAATTTTTAGGAAACCCTGCTAATCCAGAGCAAGCTGGGGGTTCTGGAGATGTTAAGTATCACATGGGCTTCTCTGCTGACCGAGAATTTGACAAGTCTCCAGTTCATCTCTCCATGGCCCCAAATCCATCACACCTTGAAATCATAGACCCGATTGTAGTGGGCAGGGTTCGAGCTAAACAACAACAAAGACCTGGCTCTGACCGAAGGGAAGTCGTAGGTATTTTATTGCATGGAGATGCTGCTTTTGCCGGCCAAGGTGTGGTTGCTGAGACATTCGCATTTTCTGATTTGCGTGGTTATAAAACTGGCGGAACAATCCACATAATAGTCAACAATCAAATTGGCTTTACTACCAGCCCGCATTATTCGCGCTCGTCTCCCTATCCAACCGACGTTGCCAAAATGGTAATGGCGCCAATCTTTCACGTAAATGGAGATGACCCAGAAGCGGTTGTACATGTTGCCAGAATTGCAACAGAATTTCGCCACGCTTTTGGTAGTGATGTAGTCATTGATATGTTTTGTTACAGGAGGTTTGGTCATAATGAGGGTGATGAACCTATGTTCACCCAGCCTCTAATGTATAAAAAAATAAGGGACCACAAATCAGTCAAACAAATCTACGCCGAACAACTTGTTCATGAGGGTGTTTTTACCTCTGAAGGCGCTCAAAAAGTTATAGATGATCGCATTGCCTATCTTGACGAAGAGTTTGATGCTGGAACCAGTTATATTTCAAACAAAGCTGACTGGCTTGAGGGAAAATGGGCTGGTATGGTTTCAGCGCATGGCGAAGATAGGCGTGGAGATACAGCGGTTAGCCTAGAGTTGCTTAGCCGTATAGGCAAAACCATGACAACTCCGCCTGAAAATTTACAACTCAATTCAAAGCTATTACGCATATTAAAAGGCCGGGCTGAAAGCATTAGTTCTGGTCAAAATATTGATTGGGCAACGGCTGAGCACTTGGCTTTTGGCTCATTGTTGCTTGAAGGAAACCCTGTGCGTCTCTCTGGTCAAGATTCGGGACGCGGCACCTTTAGCCAGCGTCACTCCGTTTTTGTAGACCAGGTTACTGAAGAGCGTTACATCCCACTTGCTAACCTTGACCCAGAACAGGCAATGTTTGAAGTTATTGACTCTCCTCTCTCTGAGGCGTCTGTCATGGGATTTGAATATGGCTTTTCCCAAGCCGAACCAAATGCCCTTGTGATGTGGGAAGCGCAATTCGGCGATTTTGCAAATGGCGCGCAGGTTGTAATCGATCAGTTTATTTCATCAGGTGAAGCCAAATGGCTTCGGATGAGTGGTTTGGTCTTGCTGCTGCCCCATGGTTACGAGGGACAGGGCCCAGAACATTCATCTGCTCGGCTTGAGCGTTATTTGCAGCTTTGTGCAGAGGATAATATGCAGGTAGTCAATTGCACTACCCCAGCGAACCATTTTCATGTCTTGCGCCGTCAGCTTCGGAGAGACTTTAGAAAACCTCTTGTTGCGATGACACCAAAATCCTTATTGCGTCATCGCTCTGCTGTTTCAAGTTTACGAGATCTAGGTCCAGGCACAACATTTCACCGGTTGCTTGACGAGCGTGACTGTAACGTAAAACATGGTGAAGCTAAACGCATTGTTATGTGTTCAGGCAAGATCTACTATGACTTGGCAGACGCTCGTGACGCTGCAGAAGCGTGGGATATTGAAATTTTGCGTGTTGAGCAATTATATCCATTTCCATCAAAAACTACTTTTGAGTTGTTATCTAAGACGCCTAATGCTGAAGTTATATGGTGCCAGGAAGAGCCTAAAAATATGGGTGGGTGGACATTTGTACGTGACTTTATTGAAGATGCAATGCAAGCGGCTAGCATGAAGCAAAGTCGGTTGAAATATGCTGGCCGCCCTGCGGCTGCGTCGCCAGCTACCGGCTCTTTTGCTCGTCATGTGAAAGAACAGAAGCAACTTGTTGCAGAGGCTCTCGGCCCAATGGTGGCTGCATCGCGAAAAGCTGATCCGACAAAAAAATAGACAACACCTGTTTTTTACAAGCTTTTAGACAAGGTACCGTAGGAGGGTGCTTACTATGTCAATTGATATTAATGTTCCAACACTTGGCGAATCAGTCAGCGATGCAACGATTGCCCGTTGGATAAAAAAGGCTGGCGACGCGGTCGCTGCAGATGAGCCGATTGTTGAGCTGGAAACGGATAAGGTGACATTGGAAGTGCCGTCACCGGTTGCTGGCAAGCTTGGCGAAATCATCGCTGCCGAAGGTGAAACGGTTGAAGTTGGTGCGCTTTTGGCGCGAGTTGAAGAAGGCGCGGCAGGTGCTAAACCAGCTCCGAAACAACAAGCACCAAAACAAGAGGCACCAAAAGCGGCCGATGACACCCCTGCCCCGGTTGCGGCGGCGGCATCTGCGCCAGCGGCAATTGACAATTCTGACCTGTCACCTGCAGTGCGGCGGCTGGTTGATGAACATAAACTCAATCCGGCAAATATTGCGGCAACAGGTGTTGGCGGGCGTTTGACCAAGGCTGATGTTTTGGCGGCGATCAACAAGCCGCAGGCGGCACCAGCGCAAAGCGTCACGGCAACTGCAAATGCGCCAACACCACCACGGGCAACGCCGCGGGCGGTTGATGCGGCGCGTGAAGAGCGTGTTCGCATGTCGAAATTGCGGCAGGTCATTGCCGCACGGCTGAAAGCGGCGCAAAATAGCGCGGCGATGCTGACCACCTTTAACGAGGTGGATATGTCGTCGCTGATGAAATTGCGGGTTGATTATAAAGATGCCTTCGAAGCGGTGCATGAAGTCCGGCTTGGCTTTATGGGTGTGTTTGTGCAGGCGGCCATTCAGGCGCTTCGTGAATTTCCGGCGGTAAATGCCGAAATTGATGGTACTGATATTATCTATAAGAATTACTATAATATCGGAGTTGCTGTTGGCACACCGCAAGGGCTTGTTGTGCCGGTCATCAAAGATGCTGGTGAAATGAGTTTGGCCGATACCGAACGGGCAATCTCGGATTTTGGCCTTCGGGCGCGCGATGGCAAAATTGCGCCTGATGATATGGCTGGCGGCACTTTCACCATTTCGAATGGCGGTGTTTACGGGTCAATGATGTCAACGCCGATTTTGAACCCGCCACAAAGCGGTATTCTTGGCATGCATAAGATCGAAAAGCGCGCTGTTGTGATTGATGACCAGATTGTGATTCGCCCGATGATGTATTTGGCCCTATCATATGACCATCGTATTATTGATGGTCGCGAGGCCGTATCATTTTTGGCACGGATCAAGGAAATGGTCGAAGACCCGCGCCGCTTGTTAATGGGCGTCTAACGGCACGCATTGCCAAACAGCAATGCAAAACCGCTTTATAAAAATTGCCGGCAAAAAGGAAAGACAGATGCAGAATAACAGCTTTGATCTCATCATTATTGGTGCTGGCCCGGGCGGTTATGTCGGGGCGATTCGCGCTTCCCAGCTTGGGATGAATGTTGCCTGCATCGAAAAACGGCCAACGCTTGGTGGCACCTGTTTGAATGTTGGCTGTATTCCGTCAAAGGCGCTTTTGAATGCGTCCGAGCATTTTGCCAGCGCGGCATCAGGCACGCTTGGCAAATTGGGCATCTCGCTTGGATCGGTTGCGCTTGATCTGAAACAGATGATGCAATCGAAAAGTGATATTGTTGACACGCTGACCGGCGGCATTGATTTTCTGTTCAAGAAAAACAAAATCACCCGTCTTGAAGGAAGCGCAACCATCACTGGCGCGGGAAGCGTGACCATTGTCGATGGTAAGGATAAAGGCGATTATAAAGCTGGCAAAATCATGATTGCCACCGGCAGTCACCCGTCCAGCCTTCCTGGCATTACCATTGATGAAAAACATATTGTCAGTTCAACCGGCGCTTTGAGTCTTGAAACCTTGCCAAAGAAAATGGTGGTGATTGGCGCAGGCTATATCGGGCTTGAGCTTGGCACGGTTTGGGCGCGCCTTGGTGCCGAGGTTGAAGTCATCGAGTTTTTGCCGCGAATCTTGCCTGGCATGGATGCTGAAATCGCCAAGAAATTTATGACCATTGCCAAAAAGCAGGGTTTGAAATTCCGTCTCAGCACCGCGGTAAAATCGGCCAAAGCCGGAAAAAATGGCGTTAGTCTGACAGTCACCCCGGCCAATGGCGGTGATGAAGAAACCATAAAGGCTGATATCGCGCTTGTTTCGGTTGGGCGGCATCCGGCAACAGACGGTCTTGGGCTGGAAAAGATTGGCGTTACCATGACGCCGCGTGGCCGCATTGCGGTTGATGCCCGCTTTGAGACCAGTATCGAAGATATCTATGCCATTGGTGATGTGATTGACGGGCCGATGCTGGCGCATAAGGCCGAAGAAGATGCGGTTGCCGCTGTTGAAATGATGGCTGGTAAGCCGGGTCATGTTGATTATGATCTGGTACCGGGCATTGTTTATACTGCGCCGGAAATTGCCACTTTGGGAAAATCTGAAGAAGCCTTGACCGAAGCTGGGGTCGATTTTGCCAAGGGTGTGTTTCCGTTTTCAGCAAACAGCCGTGCGCGGGCGCAAGGACATAGCGATGGGTTTGTGAAAATTCTGGCCTGTGCAAAAACTGACAAGGTTCTTGGCGTTCATATTATCGGCCATGAGGCCGGAACGGTGATTCATGAATGCGCCACCGCCATGGCCTTTGGTGCCTCAGCCGAAGATATTGCCCGCACCTGTCATGGTCATCCGACGTTGAATGAGGCTGTCAAAGAAGCTGCGCTGGCAGTTGATGGCCGCGCCATTCATATCTAGCTCGTCGTCTCTGACTGCCAAGCATGCAGTTTGCGGGCATATGCGTTTAGCGTTGTGCGCGTGGATGTGTGTCGCGGTGAATCTGGATTAGATGGGTTTCGTCAACATGCGTATAGCGCTGGGTTGTTGACAGGCTGGCATGGCCAAGCAATTCTTGGATGGCGCGAAGATCGCCACCATTGCCAAGAAGATGCGTTGCAAAGGCATGGCGCAAACTATGCGGTGTAACATGCGATGGCAGATCAAGTTCTACCCGCAATCCTTCAAGCAAACGTTGAACCGCGCGAGCGCCAAGTGGCTTGCCACGGCTGCTGACAAATAATGGCGCCTGCGCCCCATCATCAAATGGGCAATGCCTAAGATAATCATCAACCGCTTCGCTGGCCGCCTTTAGAACCGGCACATCGCGCATTTTATCGCCCTTGCCGGTAATCGTTAGCCAGTCACCAAGTGGCGCATCTTTACGGCAAAGGCCAAGCGCCTCAGAAATGCGTAATCCGGCACCATAAAGCAGCATCAAAACGGCAAAATCGCGTTTTTTGACCCAATCGGCACCGCGCCGGTTGAAAATGGCCTGAAGCAGGGCGTGGGCATCATCGACCGACATTGATTTTGGCACGGCGCGCGGTGGTTGCGGTGCGCGTAACCAGCCAAGGTCGGGAACATCAACAAGCTTGTTGCGGCCGCAAAACCGGTAAAAGCTGCGCACCGAGGATACCCGCCTTGCAATCGTTGTTCGCGCAAGCTGGCGTGATGCCATATGCGCTAGCCAGCCCCGAAATATTTGGCGCGATAGCGGCGCATTGGCCGAGTTTGTACCAGCATTAAGATAGCTGGAAAAATCATCAAGATCGCGTTCATAAGCATCAAGCGTGTTTGCCCCATAGCGTTTTTCACTGGCAAGCCAGCGAAGCCATGCGTCCCGATGTGCCGCCGCAATCATCGTGAATTCACCTGCAATTCCAGCCTTGCCGCCAAGGTAACGCCAACCATTTCGGCAAGAAGAACAAGAAGGTCACTGCCAAGATCGGGATGAAAACTATTGGCGGTTTTGCCGCCAAGCAATAACAGGCATTGCGAGACCGGATCGGGAAGCCGATCGGGAAGCCGGATAATGGCAAGGCTTTGTGCCGGTTTGATCAGCATCGTCTGAGCGGCCTCATTTGGCAGCCCCAAAAACAGCCCGCGGTTTTCGGTGGCTTGGTCAATCTGGTCTGCTGGATGCACCATCAACCCCAGATCAAGCGCATCCGGAATTGCCGCTTCGGATTCGCTAATCAATTGGCATTGATTCAGGTCAAAAATCACCGGAAATTCGGTTGCAATCACCTGACACATGCCAGCAAGATCGGTGCTGGCAAGAAGCCCCAATGTAGCGTGATGAAGCCGTGTCCAGCTAAGCATATTTTCGGCGGCCACATGCAAAAGTGATTGATGCGTCTGGTTTAATTTGCGGGCATCTTGCCGCGCCTTGGCGGCCAGTGCCGGAATCAGATTCACCACCTTATCGTCAATTTTGTCATTGGCCCCGATCGAGGTACCCGCCGCGGTGATACAGGCCGCAAGCAGTTCTGGCTGGGTTGCCAGCAATTTCGACATTTCGGCAGGGTTATCGGTCAAAAAGCTGGCAACATCTTTGGCGGTGATTGGTTTTTTGGATTTATCGTCTGCCATAATGCTGCCTTTGCTTGGCGTTTCCGATGCGGCGAAACCCGCTTGGATCGCGCCTATAAAATCGATTGGCCAGTTGCCTTCCAGTCTTTCAGAAACGCGTCCAAGCCACTATCGGTTAGCGGGTGATGATAAAGCGCGGTCAATATCTTTGGCGGCAAAGTCACCACATCGGCGCCCATCAGGGCGGCGTCAACAACATGCTGGGTGCTTCGAACTGAGGCAACCAGAACCTCGGTATCGTAATCATAATTTGCATAGATGCTGCAAATCTCCTCGATCAGCCCCATTCCGTCGCGGCCGATATCGTCAAGCCGTCCGACAAAGGGGGAAATAAATTTTGCGCCTGCCTTGGCCGCCAGCAAGGCCTGCCCAGCGGTAAAGCACAAAGTAACATTGACATCGGTGCCAGCATCGCTAAGCGCGCGGCAGGTCATCAGCCCGTCACGCGTCAATGGCACTTTTACCGTTACATTGGGGGCGATGGCGGCCAGCTTTTGGCCTTCGGTAAGCATTGTTTTGAAATCGGTCGCCGTGACTTCGGCGCTCACTGGCCCGTCAACAAGGCTGCAAATTTCAGCAATCGTCTCAAGAATGTTACGTCCTGATTTGGCAATCAAAGATGGATTTGTCGTGATCCCATCAACGAATCCAGTATCGCAAAGCGCGGTGATTTCGCCAATATCGGCACTATCGAGGAAGATTTTCATGTTATTGACCCTGTATTCACTGGATTGATGTTTTCACTGGATTGATATTTTAACTGGATTGATGCTTGCGCTTTTTCTGCGCGCCACGCAAGTTTACTTGAAGCAACAGCGCAAATCCACAATCTTAAAATAACCGCCATTCAGCTTGTTGTGATGGTGGATAATTTCACAGGATCCAATGTTTATAAAGATTTATCATGAATGAATCTCTTGGCATGGTGCCACAATCGACGCTTGCCATTGCGGTGGCAGCGCCCGTTGGCGGGATTTATGATTATCTGGCAGGTCCGGCCGTTGGCGCGGTTCGTGGCGCTATTGTCATGGTTCCGTTTGGTGGGCGGCATTTACCGGGCATCGTGATGGGCGCGGCGATTGGTGATGTGCCGGTGGCCAAGCTTCGGGCGGTTGAAAGCTCGGTGACTTTGCCGCCGCTGCCAGATGCGCTTGTCCAATTTATCGAACGCGTTGCCGCTTGGACAATGGCGCCTTTGGGGGCGGTGGTGAAAATGGTGCTTAGCCAGCCAGCCGCCTTTGATCGTCCGCCCCAGCAAAAATGCTATTCGATTGGCGCACCATCGGGCGAAACCCGGCTTACCACGGCGCGCCAGCATGTTCTTGATTACCTCGCTAAAACCGAGGCATCCGCTGCGCCCGATCATCAGGCTGCGACGGGCGGCGTAACGGCGGCAATGATCAGGGCTGCTTGCGGTGCCAGTCAGGCGGTCATTAATGGCATGGAAACGGCAGGCCTGTTGCAGGTCAAATTGGTTTCGGCCGACCAACCCCCGCCTTTGCCGCGGCATGATCTTGATCATGTCACCTTAACATCGGATCAACAGCAAGCCGCTGATCATTTACGCGGCGCGGTTGGCCATGGTTTTCAAACCTGTCTTCTTGATGGGGTTACCGGATCGGGCAAGACCGAGGTTTATTTCGAGGCGGTTGAAGCGGCGATTGCCGCTGGCCAGCAGGTTTTGATTCTGCTTCCCGAAATTGCCCTATCGGCGGCATGGCGGGCGCGGTTTACCGCGCGTTTTGGTGTACCGCCAGTGGAATGGCATTCGGATATATCCGCCGCGCAAAAACGCAAATCATGGCGTTTTGTTTTGCAAGCAAGAGCATCGGTTGTGGTTGGGGCGCGATCGGCGCTGTTTTTACCCTTTTCACGGCTTGGGCTGATTATTGTTGATGAAGAGCATGAACATGCCTTTAAACAGGAAGACCAGGTGATTTACCAAGCCCGCGACATGGCGGTTTTGCGTGGCCGATTGGATAATGTGCCGGTGGTGCTGGCAAGCGCGACCCCATCGCTGGAAAGCTGGGTGAATGCTGGTAAAACCGGATCGCCGCCACGTTATGATTATCTGGCCTTGCCCAAACGCGTTCATGGCGCCCAGCTTCCCGATATTTCGGCAATTGATCTTCGCGCCACCCCGCCTGAACGCGGACGATGGCTTGCCCCGCCGCTTGTCGAGGCAATCGAGTCGCGGCTAAAGGCTGGTGAACAAAGCCTGTTATTCTTGAACCGGCGCGGCTATGCGCCGCTTACCTTATGTGGGGCTTGCGGTACCAAGGTTACATGCCCCAATTGCGATTCATGGATGGTGGCGCATCGGCTGGCAGGCCGTCTGCGCTGTCACCATTGCGGTCATGAATCGCGGCCAAGCAATGATTGCAAGTCCTGCGGGGCAAAAGACCAGATGCAGGCTTGTGGCCCTGGGGTTGAACGGCTTGCCGAAGAAGTCTTGATAAGATTTCCCGAAGCGCGGTTTGCGCTGCTGTCGAGCGATACGGTTGGCACGCCAAAAGCGGCCGAGGCGTTTATCCAATCGGTAAGTGACGGCGAGGTTGATATCATTATTGGCACGCAAATGGCCGCCAAGGGGCATCATTTCCCGCATTTGACGCTTGTTGGTGTTGTTGATGCTGATCTTGGGCTTGCTGGCGGTGATTTGCGCGCGGCTGAGCGTACCTTTCAAATGCTGAGTCAGGTTGCTGGGCGTGCCGGACGCGAATCGCGGCCAGGTGCTGCAATGCTGCAAACTTTAGAGCCTGAGAATCCGGTTCTGGTAAGCCTGATTGCCGGTGATCGCGATGCGTTTCTGGCACAAGAGGCGGCGTCGCGGCAGGCCGCCGGAATGCCGCCCTTTGGCCAATTGGCGGCCATTATCATCGCCTCACCACATGAAGATCGGCTTTTTGAGGCAATCCGCCAGCTTGCCGCAACGCGCCCGCATTTTGACTCGGTGCAAATCTATGGGCCAGCGATTGCCCCAATTGGGTTTTTAAAGGGAAAACACCGCGCCAGATTGCTGATTCGTGCCGATAAGAGTGTGAATATTCAGCATATTTTGCAAGACTGGCTTGGCACAATCAAACTGCCATCATCGGTACGGATGCAGATCGACATTGACCCCTATAGTTTTCTCTAGGCTTGGCGGTCTTGCTTGCCATGACGAAACATCGCAATTTCATCAAATTTTCATGGCCTGACTGCTTGCCTTTCGGGCATGGCTATGATAGCAACCACCCGTCACAACTGGTCAGGGCGCGCGAGCGTGCGACTGAGGGTGCACCCAAAAAATCGAATTTTTTTCAGGATGAGGGATTAGTCGGTGAGTTCAGGCGCTACAGGTCTTGCAGGGCGGTATGCCGGCGCGCTTTATGCGTTGGCTGTCGACAGCAACAAAGTTGATTCCATCCATGATGAGCTTGGCGGCCTTGGTGCCATGCTTGGTGAAAGCCAAGATCTGAAAAAGCTTGTCGAATCACCCATTCTATCGCGCGGCGAACAGCAGGCAGCGATCATCGCAATCATGGAAAAATCTGGCGCTGATGCGCTGACCGTGAAATTTTTAGGCACTTTGGCGGCAAATGGCCGGTTAAGTGCGCTACCCCGCGTCATTCAGGCATTTCAGCAAGAACATGCCCGTCGTCGTGGTCAAGTCTCCGCCGAAGTCATCTCAGCCGTTGCGCTTGATGACAGCCGCAAGGCCGTTGTGGAAAAAACCGTCGCCCGGCTTGCCGGAAGCGACAAATTGTCACTTTCGATGCGTGTAGATCCGTCACTGATTGGCGGTCTTGTTGTGCGTATCGGCTCTCGTATGATTGACACGTCAATCAAAACCAAACTTAGCCGGCTGGAATCAGCCATGAAGGGTGTTGCGTGATGGATATTCGTGCGGCTGAAATTTCAGCGATCCTCAAGGAACAAATTGCCAATTTCGGTAGTGAGGCAGAAATTGCCGAGGTGGGCCGTGTGCTCTCAGTCGGTGACGGTATTGCCCGCGCCCACGGTCTTGACGAAGTTCAAGCTGGTGAGATGGTCGAATTTGAAAGCGGCGTCAAAGGCATGGCGTTGAACCTTGAATCCGACAATGTGGGTATCGTTATCTTTGGCGATGACCGCTCGATTCGCGAAGGCGATGTTGTGCGCCGGACAGCGTCGATTGTGGATGCGCCGATTGGCATGGGGCTTCTTGGCCGCGTTGTTGATGCGCTTGGCAATCCGATTGACGGCAAAGGCCCGCTAAAAGACACCAAACGCAGCCGCGTTGAAGTCAAAGCCCCCGGCATTATGCCACGTCAGTCAGTTCATGAGCCAATGCAGACCGGCCTGAAAGCGATTGACAGCTTGATCCCGATTGGCCGTGGCCAGCGTGAATTGATCATTGGTGACCGTCAGACCGGTAAAACTGCAATTGCGATTGATACTTTCATCAACCAGAAGGCAGTCAATGACGCATCTGGCAAGGATGACAGCAAGAAATTGTTCTGCATCTATGTTGCGGTTGGTCAAAAACGGTCAACCGTTGCCCAGATCGTTCGCTCGCTTGAAGAACAAGGCGCGATGGAATACTCGATTGTGGTTGCCGCAACCGCATCGGATCCAGCACCAATGCAGTTCCTTGCCCCTTATACCGCTGCAGCGATGGGCGAATATTTCCGTGACAACGGCATGCATGCGCTTGTTGTTTTTGACGATTTGTCAAAACAGGCTGTTGCCTATCGCCAGATGAGCCTTTTGCTTCGTCGCCCGCCAGGACGTGAAGCCTATCCTGGTGACGTTTTCTATCTTCACTCGCGTCTTCTTGAGCGCGCTGCGAAAATGAATGCAGATAATGGTTCAGGTTCATTGACTGCATTGCCGGTGATTGAAACCCAAGGCGGTGACGTGTCTGCCTTTATTCCAACCAACGTGATTTCGATCACTGATGGTCAGATCTTCCTTGAAACTGAATTGTTCTACAAAGGCATCCGTCCTGCGGTGAACGTCGGTTTGTCAGTGAGCCGTGTTGGTTCAGCAGCGCAGATCAAGGCGATGAAACAGGTTGCCGGCAGTATCAAGCTGGAATTGGCACAATATCGTGAGATGGCCGCTTTTGCCCAGTTTGCATCCGATATGGACGCATCGACACGGGCATTGCTTGAGCGCGGTGCGCGTCTGACTGAATTGCTGAAGCAGGCACAATATAGCCCAATGCTTGTCGAAGAGCAGGTTGCGGTTATTTTCGCCGGTGTGAAAGGCTTTCTTGATCAGATTGCGGTGACTGATATTGGCCGTTTCGAAGCTGGCCTTCTTGATCATCTTCGCAGCAATAATCAGGACGTTCTTGACACAATCCGTGATGAAAAAGCGCTGTCAGATGCCACATCTGACAAATTGGCAAAAGCCATTGAGGCATTTGGTAAAAGCTTTTCGTAAATGGTGAAGGCATTTGCGGGGCTGTTGCACCGCAAAATGGAGTTTGGTAAATGGCATCATTGAAGGATTTGAAGACGCGTATTAACAGCGTCAAGTCCACGCAGAAAATCACCGCTGCCATGAAAATGGTGGCAGCGGCGAAATTGCGGCGGGCGCAAGAAGCAGCCGAAGCTGGCCGGCCGTATGCCGATCGGATGCGCGGTGTGATTACCAATCTTGCCGCCAAAGCTGATCCCAGCTCGGCACCTGCTCTGCTTGTTGGAAATGGCAAATCAGCAAATCATTTGCTGGTTGTTATTTCGGCTGATCGCGGTCTTTGTGGTGGTTTTAACGGGTCAATTACCCGCCAAACCCGCACCGAAGTTGCGCGGCTTCAAGGCGAAGGGAAAACCGTCAAGCTGTTGATGGTTGGCCGAAAATCTGCCGATGCGCTTCGCCGTGAATTTGGCGGTAGCTACATTGCCAGCCTTGAGGGGATTCAAGGCACCTCGGTTGCGTTCGCCGATGCGGCTGATCTTGGCGAAACCGTTCGCAGTGGTTTTGAAAATGGTGATTTTGACGTCTGCACCATGATCTATAACAAATTTGTCAATGCCATCACTCAAGA
>Ga0213869_10002049_pt1 | contig 14319 bp, 15 predicted proteins | sample PICome_10_FD_160083 | JGI IMG/M metagenome (GOLD analysis project Ga0213869, IMG submission 160083) | Coastal seawater microbial communities near Pivers Island, North Carolina, United States - PICO132 | ecosystem: Environmental > Aquatic > Marine > Coastal | place: USA: North Carolina...
GAGGGCTGAGGTCATATCTGAGGCGGGGGACGTGCTGTGGAACCTAGCGTGCCTCCTCAAGGACCACGATGTGACCCTAGAAGAGGTAGCATGTTACAACCTAAAGAAACTCAAACGACGTGCCGAGAATGGCACTATACAGGGGAGGGGGAACCTGAGATGAGGGAGACATTTATGTGGCTTAGTATCTACCTACTGGTACTAACCACCCTAACCTTTACGTATTTTCAGGGGGCCATTGCACTCGTGGTCATAATCGCCACATATAGTTTAGGTGTAGAGGCAGGGAGGAGGGAACTAGCCCCTCCTGACACCTAGTCACACACAACAGTGCCCGGCCCTAGCTTGAGTTCGTCAGCGGGTGTACATTCAACCTCTTCTTGAGGTTCCGCTGTCGCTGCTCTGGCCTTAATATTACGAACTACAACAACATTTGAAATCTCTACACGCTCATCCACTATCATTACCTTCTTGCCTGCTGGCACCCATACCTGCTGGTACTCGCCCCACTGGGCCAAAGCCACTGTCGGCAACATCAGTAGTCCTATCATTAAATATTTCATCCTTGCTCTCCCTTTCGTTGGTTAAAACCTACTCTATACTTCTCATCGGATATGTGCTCTACAGGGGCATTGTCAATCAATGTCACGATTATCTTATCTAGCACACGTATGCGCTGCTGTAGCTCTACGATTTCTTTTGCCATGTCTGCTTCAATTGTCATTGTGGGGCATCTCTCCGTCCCCAGCAGTGAGACACCTCATGTAGTATCTCGTTGTCCGTGGGCCTTTCAGACAGCCATACGGTGCATGGGTCACCTAGCTTGGCACAGGCTGTAGCGTTGCCACACTTAGCCGCTATATCTGCGACCACTTCAATCACAACGATGCCTTTAGGCTCTGGGTAGTATAGGTTAGAGCAGCCGCCCAGCAGTGCTAAGGCTATAAGACTAAGGCTTCGGTATAGCAATGTCAGGCACCCCCACATCAACACTCTTAGAATCAGTTGGGCACCTGAACTTTACTTCTTTACAGTCCGTACAAGAGAACTCACATTCTTCGATGGTCCTTATGGCACTGCACGCCCCTGTCACACCCACAACACACGCGAGTGCTAAGGCATAGATGTAGTTACTGTTCATTGTTGGTCTCTCCTGTTAAGTTGTCGTAAGCGCGTTGTGCGAGTAGGCCTTCACCTACCAACCTACGTGTCTCTGTGGCCACACCCTTAGGGGTAGGGTTAGCTGACACGTAATCCTCAAAGAGTCCTTTGTACGTCTTGTCTTGCCCCCTGTTTGGTGGGGTCTGCTTGTACTTAGGGCCAGTGTGGTCCTTCTTGACTTTCTTCCTGCCGTCTCTCACTTCTTGGCCTTCCCTTCGGAGGTTGGCTGTCAGCTTCTTGCCCGGCGCTAGGTTCTTAATATTGGTTACCATAGTTGGTGTTACTGCAACCATGTCGTCAGGCACAATGGACTTCACGCCCGGCACCTTTTCCTTGAAGTCATGGTTGTCTAGCATCCACGCTTTAAAGGTGCCATCAGGCTCTATCTTAGCCACCCACCCAACACCACCCTCAGTGATAGCGGAGCCCACCTTAGAGCCGTGGAGGTACAAACCTTCGTCAGTCTTACGGCCTACTTTCCAACCGTCCTTTTTCCTACCTGCGTCTTTTAGCTTCTTATTGTAGGAGCCCTGTGTCTCCTTTAGGAAACCTTCCAAGGCATCGAGGTTCACGTTCCCTGCCTCATCAATGTGCTTCTTAAAGCCATCCACGAGGGCGGCCTTAGCTGGGTTCTTATACACCACATCGTTGAAGTGCCCACCTGTCTCCTTTGCGACGGGGGACTTAACTACGAACTGCTTGGCCTCAGGGAACCACGTATTGAAGTTCTCTTGTACTACCATTGCCTCCTCAGGGGTGGTCGCCACATCAGGGGAGTTCTCAAAGTCCTTGGCAGTAGGCTTACCCTTCTGACCATCGTACCGCTTAACTGTCTGTCTCTGTAGTGCGTCTGACACACTGTTCCCCTCCACAGGTGCATAGCTTTCAACGAAGGACCTATTGAGTACCTCCTTAGCAGCGGGGTTAGTAGAGGGAGCGCCACCTGTCTGTGTGGGGATATGCCCTGAGGTGTACTGTATCTGAGACACGTTCTTCTCTGTGCCTCTGGTATCAGAGGGGTCCCTGTTCTTGATTCTCTGCTGTACAGGACGTGTAATCTTTTGCTCGTTGTACAGGGCCCTAGAAGAGGGGTTAGTATAGTGTCCTATAGTATCTTTTACTTGGTCTGTAGCCCACCCAGCGAACCCTGTCAGCTTCTCCTTTGCGAGGTACGCCTCTTTAGAGAGTTTGGAGTCCGGTGACTGTGGTGTACGTGCTCCGTAATGGCCAGGAATGTAGTTGTCCAGAGAGGCAACAGCACCTTTTAGCCCTTGGGCGCCCTTGGTCATCATGCCACCCACCACATTCAGGGGGTCCAGAAGGAGGTCACCCGCCACCTGAGAGGCTGCCCACAATTCGACAGGCATTCCTTCGGGCTTCTCGTACCAGATACTCTCGTCGCCGCTGAGGAGCCCCTTGAGCTTATCCCGAGGGACGTCCAGTAGCTCAAGGGGGAGGTCTTTGGAGGCGGCTATGTCTAGGGCAAGAATTTGCGCCTGTATGGCTTCCTTCTCTGGCCCGTTCTTAGCTACATGATACTTCTTAAGTAGGTCATTACGCTTACTCACTGTTATTCCTCGTCAGTAGACTACGGCTAACGGTCACTTGACTCTGCTTGTAGCATGTCTATTAGTAATAGTTTGTCTGCTTGAGTTGTTCCCGCTGCCTGTATGAGACTGCCCAAGAGCTTCCTACGTGCCGCTGAGTCCAGAGCTTTGTAGGCAGCAACAGCACCTACCCCCGCACCCGCCCCCACAAGGCCCGAACCTAGAGTTAGCCCCAGAGCGCCTCCCGCACTACCTAAGATGGTTGCGGCACCCACAGGCCCCACATGCCCTTGTTGAGTAATGTCTCCTATGAGCCTTCCAAAGAGCGTCTCAGCCTCCTCAGACATTTGGTCGTACAGTATGTCCTTAGCTTCCAGCTGGAGGTGTTGTCTACGTAGCTTCTCTTTGACTTTTACATCAGGAACTGCATCGTTGACTGCGTTGTTAATCCTATCCCGTATTACTTTCTGAGCTGCGTTCCTACCGTTGATTTCAGTAGGGTCAAAGGCCTTGCCCCCGTGGTCCATCACCCAGTCATCAAAGTCCCTACGTATCTGTAAGAGGGCCCCTGCGGAACCATCGGAGGCTTCCACCATATCATATATCTTATACAGCATGTTCTTTGCGAGGTCCTTAGAAGGCTTCTGTAGCATAAGAGCTGCGTCACTATCCTCAAACTCAGCCACAAGTTTAGCCAAGTCGTCCATAAAGACGGTCTTGCCAATCTGTGGGTTCCCTGCGTTTATTATGTCTTGGTCGAGCGACTCACGGAGCTTCTTAGTGCTCTCCTTTACTTTCTGGTGCCCGTGTGTAGAAGACCAAGAGGGCTTGAAGCCTTTGACAGTGGCTACTTCCTCAGCCACCTCCATGTCTCTGTATCCTGGCTCGTACTTACGGGTACCCTTCCAGTCCTGAACACTGTCACCTTGCCGACCCTTGACCTCCACTTTGTTCTTAGGGGCCAGCTTCTGCGCCACTGCGTTAGTTCGCTGCTCTAGGCCCTTCTGGAGCATGTTGTGCCCTGTACTCTTTAGTGTTTTACCACCCAAGGGGAGCACTAAGAGACCTATCTCAAGGGCCGAAGCTATCGTCTTAGCTGCTTGTGGGTGCTTCTTTTCGTACGCAGCCCACGCCTTACCTCCTTTCTGAGCTAACGCTAGGCCGTTCTGACCTAAAGGGGTCTCCATCAGAGCTTCTGTGGCCTGCTCTACACCATGTTTAACCACATCAGGGGCCAACTCAGTGTATCCCTCAGCCACTACGTCACCCACAGTGCCTGCCACACCACCTATAAAGGCTCCTGCGCCCTGTATTAGCGCCTCACCCCCGCTTATCTGACGCTGCCCTTCAATGCCCAGCATGTCGTGCTGTTCTTGGTCGAGTCCTACGTAGTTAGCCAAGGTATCTGTGATAGATGTACTGGCAGAGTCTATGGTATCTCCTAAGCGGTCCAGTAGAGAGGGGTCATTGGCCTCAGCCTCAGCAGCCGAGGCAGCCGCAGATACAGCAGCAGGGGTCTCTTCTGGGTACATTTTGTCCAACATTGCGGCTATCTCATTGGCAGCAGCCATGTCCCCAGCAGCGTACGCCTTCTTACCAGCAGACAGTATTTGTTCTCTTGTGGGTTCAGCCATTACTTACTCCTCAAAGTAGCTCTTAGCAGATTCAGAGGCCCCGCTCAGGACGCCGGGGGTACCTGAGGGCGCTTGGACGACAAAGGCATCCACCTCGTAGCCTCTACCTTCCTTCTCCAGACGACCACGCATCCTGTGCTTAGACGCCTTGAATCTATTGATTTGACCCTGTGCCGCCTTCCTTTGTATGTTCAGGAGGTTCTTGAGGGCCTGTGCTTGTGCGGCTGGGTTAGCTGCCGATATGAGCTTAGCGTACTCACGGTCAGCATCAGAGATAGCAGAGCCACTACCAAAGGCTTTAATGTTAGACATGACACGTGTGCCTGCCTCAGCTACAAACTCGTCATAGTTAGCAGCCTCCGCAGCAGGACCTTCCATACCAATAGCACTGGCCACTTGGTTGTAGAAGTGCTTTATAGGTGCCCCTAGACCAGTAGGCATGGCGTCTATCTTAGGTAGGCTCCGGTCAATACCGTCTATAACACCTTGAGCCTCGTTAGCGGCAGCGTACTCCTCCATGAAGACGGTACCAGACTGCCCCGCCAAATCATCAGCTAGTTGAGTGCTTACGTTCTGAATCCTAGATAGGCTAGGTGCTGGGCTAAGGCCCATCGCAGAGGGGTCTACCCACTTCTGTGCCTGCTCGTCCCACACACGGCCAAAGTCATTCTCTCGTATGGAGACAATATTATTACCCGCATCCAGGAATGGTTGTATCTTACCTTTCTGCCCGTTGAGGTACTCCTTAATGGTGTCAGCGGAGGCGTCTTTCAGACTCTCAATGTCGGAGGCAGTTACTCCAGCATTCTCTAGTAGCTTCTTGTTGGTGGGCCAGTTCTGCTTTGCCAAGATGTCGTCCCGCTCTAGCTCCCTAAGCTCCTCCCCCATCTTCTCGACGTCACCACCACTAAGAGCACGTTCAGCGGCGTCAGGCATACCGCGCTTCCGATACGCTTGGGCCAATTGCTCCCTCTTGAGCTGTACACGCCGTAACTCAACATCTGAGACCGCCTTCGCCTGTGCTGCCTGAGTCATGGCCATTTGCTTAGCAGTGTCACCCACCATGCCGTAGACTTCAGCAGCCTTAGCCATACCGTCAGCGGTACCTAAGTCCAACTCTGATAGCATCTTTTGCGCCTGAAGCTCCTTACCGCCCTGAGACATAAAGTCAGTCCCCTCTTGGCCTAAGACACCACCCATCATATTGCCTGCGCCCTGTGAGGCAGTGTTGAGGAGCCCTTGGCCCATCTCTCCACCTAGAGGGTTCGCCTGTACTGCGCTGTTTATTTGGTTAAACATTCCTGCTAAGTTACCCGCCATTGTTCTCTCTCCTAAAGATTTTTCCGAGGAAGTCCATGAGACCCCCCGATTCATCCACAGCACCACCGACACCGCTTAGCATCCCAGAACCCGCCTGAATGATGTTGCCAAACGCCTGATTCTCTAAGTTAGAGTAGTTGAGTTCAGTACCTATGCCACCTAAGCCCAGCTCAGCCAGTATCTGTGCCATGTTCTGGTCAGACTGAGACTGCAACTGCTGCCCCTGTATGCCTTGGCCCATGAGGCCCTGTAAGGCACCCAGACCACCGAACTGATTACCGTACATGGACTGACCAAGCTGCCCGTACATCTGCTGTGCGGTAGTGCCTTGCTGTAGTGTCTGATTTCCCAACTGACCGTACTGCTGTGATAGCTGGCCTTGGTTTATCATCTCTGTTTGCGCCTGCCCCATTGCCTGCATAGAGGCTTGGTTCATGGCTTCATTACGTGCCATGTTGAAGCCGTACTCCTCAGGAGAGGCACCGTAGGCACCACTACTCATACCACCACGACCAGAACCGAAGAGGTTGGACGTCATCTGGTCTCGTTGGCGCTCCTCACCGGGCCGCTGCATCTCACGTATGCGGTTGTATATGTCTCCCTCACGCTGTGTAGGGTCCTGCATAGAACGGTTAGCCGCCTGACGTGATGCGTCATTGTAGAAGGTGGCTTGTTGCCCGTACCTAGGGTTCATCTGCATGGCTTTTTGGTACATGTCTTGAGCAGCGCCACCGTAGTAGCTCTGCTGCTGCCTCTGACCCTCATTTAACTGATAGTCCATCTGCCCCGTCGCAGGGTCATAGGAACCACTGCCTAGACCACCCGCACGAACACCCCAAGGCGTAAACCCACCTTGATTCTGAACCTGCTGTGTAATGTCACCGATGCTGCCCATGACGTCGCCACGTTGTTCCTGCATCCGGTCCATGAGTTCTTTGTACCCGTAGGCTCCTGCACCACCGCCTAATACACTCTCCCAAAAACTCATCAGTAGGTTCCTCCTATAATCCTAGCCCCTGAGGTTCCTGTGAGGTCCCCCTCTATAATGGGGTTTAGTGTGTTCAGTTTAGAATTCACAGAGGTTACTAAGGCATTGAACTCAAAGTCTAGCTGAGAACCCTTAACCACCTTCTCTGTGCTTCCAGGCGATAAGTTGTCCCTTTGCCCAAAAGTCAGGCTAGAGTTGGGGTATGTGTAGTTGCTCATAATAGTCTTCCTTGTAACACCTGTACATTAAGTTCTTGAATGCTCACAGAGGAGCCGAATATTTCAGTGGTGAAACCTACCTTGATGTTTCTACCGGAACCCCAAATGTTGTACTTCAGTTGGTTCAGGTTGGTTAGGATGGCCGACCACTCAATAGTGTTTCCTGTACCCCACTCTGCGTCTGTGTCCCAAAAGCCCGGAGAACCAGCAGGCACTAGCGCCTGTGTCTTGGTGGCAAAGTTTTCTTTGTAGTCATAGGCCCAGTTTAGCATTAGGTTGCCATTAAAGCCGCCAAATACTGTTACGTCTACCTGCTTAGGGAAGAGTAGGCTGGCGGGTGAGCCGAAGTCCAAGGGGTGTGTAAAGTAGGCTAAGCTAATACTACTAATGACAGACTCTAGGGGGTCACTTGCTGTGGGACGTACCGCAACCACATCTTGTGCGCCCTCGTAAGTATATACACCACCGTCGCCGCCGAAGTACGTAGTACGGTCTTGTGTGCGCACACCGCATCGAGGCTGAACCTGCGTCCATTTAGTACACCTAGCGGCCCCTGTGGGTAGTGGAGACCACGTATCGAACACGTAAGACTCTATGTTGTCAGCTAAGAAGCAGACGTAAAAACTGTCTTCCACATGGTACACAGCCTTAATGTCCTGCACAACCTCCCTACGCAAAGCCTCTTGGAACTCTATTCGGACATTCATTGAGATGTCGCCAATAGGTACTGACTTCTGCTCAATTGTCCTGTTCAGGGAGCGAACACCCGTAGCATCAACGAACATGAAATCTGTGCCCGTAGGCACTACAGAGTCCCTAGAGATACACCCTAGGCCCTCAATGGTATCCTCTAGGCGTAGTGTAGACACAACGTCTGAGGTAGTTGAGTACAGCAGGATATTACGACTACCAAAGATAATCATAAAGTTGTTATGTGCCGCTAAGGCAGTCACTTCGTCGTACCCAGCAGGCCAATACTCTGACGTCTGTATGGAGCCCCACCCAAGGGACGTCCAGTTCTCACCGTCCAGTAGACCACTCCAAAGGACTGTTGTGGAGTCACCGTCGAGGTCACCGAGCCACAAACGCCCAAAGGCTGCGTGTGCTGCGTTAGGCCACGAACCGGAGGCCTCCATGCCTGAGGGGTATTCACCCCAGAAGGACAGAGCAGTGGTAGAGACTGCGGGGTCAAAGACAAGTGGCTTATGTCCACTCTGGATAAAATAGCACTTATCGTTGAATGAAATTATCTGCCAGTGATTCTCAGTGGGCGTCAGGGGGAGTGTTAGCTCAACTAGCTCTAACGCGCCTGTACGCTCCTGTATGAAAATCTTATTGTTGCCTGCCGCAAACAACCACTCCTGACCATCAAAGGTGATGAACTCACCCATCGACACAATAGGGTTGTCGTCCAGCACATAAGGGTTCGTAGAAAGGAAGCTGAAACCTTTGCGGGACGCTATACGCCCGAATCGGTCAATAGTACAGTTGTCCGCACGAGAGGCGTACTGTATGTCCATGTCCAAAGGAGAGTCCTGAGTATTTAACCCAGCAAATCCTGGAGCAACGAGGCTTACATTCTGTTGTGGTTGAGCCATTATGCGTTCTTCACGTTAGTGTTGACCCAATCACCGCCTGCTGAGTACCAGTCAAGCTCATCGGGGTATAAGGAAGAGTCCTGTGCGATAGCGTCAGAAAGGTGCCTGTCCGCAATGGCAAAGAGTTCCGACGTAGGGGTCCCACCCACCTCCCCACGCTCCCGAGAGGCGAGAGCAGTAGCAAGGGTGTAAACGGGGAGGGAGGGGACCAAAAGCCTGTCTTCGGCATTAGCTAACGTCTGCTGATGTGACACCCTGTCAACGATTAATGTGTCTGTAGATGTTAGCTCCTGTACCGGATACACAATTATTTGGATATTACCGGACACAACCTCACGTTTATTTACGGCCACTTCTGTAGGCTGACCAGAGGGTGTGCTTGTGCCACTCGCGTACCGCTGTACCATAAGGTCTCTTGAAATCTGACGTACATTGTGATACTGTGAGGGGTTACTGTCATTAGAGCCGTAGAACCCCTTAATGATATAATGATTATCCGCTGAGTCAGGTAAGGCAAATGCAGAACCAAGAACCGCCTCTGCTGAGGGGGTGTCCATGCGTACTAGGTCTGAACCCCGTAAGGCCGACCACTGCCAAGCATCTTCTACACGGTCCTTAGCATCATTTACTTGAGCACCAATAGACCTAAAATAGGGGTCTGAGTCAACCTGAGACGCATCTATGGTGTCTTCTCGTAGCCTCGTAAGAACTGCGTTGATTAATTGTATGTACGTCATCTTCTCATCATTCCTGTTGGTTGTATAAGGTCAATGAACTCTAGCTGCTCTACGTGGAAGTTGTCAAAGAGTTTAGATGTGATGGGTGTGAACGAGGTGCTTTTACCCCCGCTACCAAAGCCTTCACCCGCTCCTGTGCCACCTCCTGTTCCAGAGCCATCACCAGGGCCGTCACCTGTGCCTGTTCCTGTACCAGTTCCTGTACCTTTCCCAGCGTCAGTAACTTCTCCCGTACCGCCACCAGACGTGTCACCAGTGCCAGCACCACCGCTTGTAGTGTCTCCAGTACCTGTATTATCAACATCACCACCACCGCCAGTACCGTCACCTACGGAACCTGTACCGCCGTTAGTGTCACCGTCGCCACCTGAACCATTAGGGGTGCCCTCACCGTCAGGCTCTATGCCCCACGCCTCAGGGTTGTCCTTGATGGCCTGCTCTAGTGAACCGGGATTATCCTTCCAGTACTTAGCTAACTTCTCAGCCTGCGTAAGTTCAGTAGGCTTACCCTCTTCCTCTAAACCGTCCACCACTTCCTGAGGTACGCCTTCAGTCTCACCATGTTCAATCTGAGACGCAATGTCTTCAGCATCACCCGCTAAGTCCGAGGCTTTCAGAATGTCGTCAACGGTATCCACTAAGATTGAGGGGTCCCAATCAGCAACATCATCAAACACATCTAAAGCAGCGTCTATGTCTGGAGCGGGGATTGTTGTACCCCCTATAGGCATAGGAGGAGGGTTCTCTAAAGGAGGCAGTGAGGGCATTCCTGCGCCTGTCTCACCACCACCAGCAAGGTCACCACCACCGCCACCACCACCGCCTGTGGAGTCAGAGGGGAGCTTAGGTATCTCTGGTTGCTCAATAGGGGCTGTGTCAGGACGCTCCAATGGAGGCTTCTCTACAGGCGTCTCAGGCTCTATAGGCATGATTTCAACAGGGCCTGTAGTGTTAGGCAATGACTGCCACTCAGGACTATCAAACTGAGGTACACCCGCCTTAGCCAGCATCTGGTCATAGAGGGCTGTCTTACCTATGCCCATCTCTGCCCACTCTTCTAAAGTATGCTCACCCGCAAACTGGCCGTACCCATCACGAGCCTCAATAGAGTACCTCGTGTCAGGGCTATAACCTTCAGACATCGGAGCGTATGTGCCGTCAGCCTTTGTAATATAGAATCTGTCCCCAACCTGTGTGTAGCCAAAGTGCTGCCCCGGCCTAGGAGTCATAAAGTCTTCTGGGGTAAAGTTATCTGTGTCATAAATGACTTTGATAGGTTCGCCATTAGCTCCTTTGGTGAACCCTGTTGCGCCTTTAGCGTAGTCAGTATCCGAAGGGTTCAAGAAGGGGTCATCTCCTGCCCAGTCACCGCCTAAAGAATCATTCGCAGGGTTATTTGTAGGCGTGTATCGGTCACCACCTACTTGCGAACTTGCACCTGAAGCAGGAATATCAGGAGTTATCTTCAAGGAGCCATCAGGGTTGTACTGACCGCCTGCAATGTCCTCGACGTTAGGCTTCATCATAGCGTCGTACTTGTCAGTATCAAACTCTGTGAGCGTATCTAACTCTTCCTGAGGAATATCACCACTCTCGCCTATCTTGCCTTTCAACTCTTGGGCCAGCTTACCACCCTGAGTAAACGCATACTTAGTCAGGCCAGCAGCAAGGGCATCCTCTATGTCGCCACCCTGCACTAACTCAAAACCACCTTGGATAATGCTATCAGCAATGTCCGTAGACACGTTTAGACCAGCGGCTAAGCTGTTGGATGCGCCAGAGAGGCCGCCTGCGCCTATGTAGCTACCAGCAGCGCCCGTAATAATGTCACCTATGTCTCCACCTTTAAGGGCTGACATACCACCACCCAATATCGCTGCGCCTACTGCGTCAGCTACACCAATAGCTGTAGCAAAGGCAGGAGCAGCAGCAGGGACAAGCAGAGCGAGAGCAATACCAACCGCAGGCTTCGACAAGGTCTCCTGAATAAACCCTTGGCCGGGTTTTCCTTCTTGCTTGTAGAACCCACCAATATCTTCGTGTGTATCTGCAAACGTGCCGTAGATGTCGTCACCGTCATAACGCTTAGGTGCTTCGTATTGATACTCAAAGCGGTGCGAGTCCCTGCCGGGGACGGAGTAATGTCTGTCGAGGCCGAACTCATTTCTGAGCGCGTAGGAGTCTTCCTTGTATTCTTTGTAGCCACCCTCGTAGTTCCCTGTGAGGTAGTCGAGGTACTTAAGGTCTTGCCTTTCATCGAGGGACAAGTGCTGCTGTAGCTCTGGGTTGTTTCTGTAGTAAGAGTGCCAGTTCTTGACGTTCTCTTCGGACATGTCCTCTGGCTTAGCAGGTAGATATGAACCAGCAGGGGCGCTATCGGGCCTCTGGCTAACGCCGAGTGCGTCATTAAACTCACCCTTAGGGCCGCCTGTGTTTACGGCACCACCCTCCTCGTAACCTAGGTCTAGTACTCTGTGACCACCACCTTCTGCATTGATGCCGATAAGCCTACCGTTATCCAGTGTGTTGTAGCGGTTAAAACCCCACGCCTCAGGGTTCTCTAGCATACCTTTCTTGAACCCTTCAGGGTTAGATTGCCACTCTTGAGCAACCTGCTCCTGAGTCATGCCGTCGAACATACCTTTAGGCTTACCCTCAGGCAACATGTCCATAAGGTCATCAGTGATGGTGGTGTCTTCTACAGCCGCCTTGTCTTGCTCAAAAGTCCCTTTACCTGCACCAGTGTTGTAGTAGTCTTTCAGGAAATCCTGTGGGAGGCCAGTAGTGGCCCCAGAGACACCGTTGGGCGTCCTGTTGTCCTGTCCTATAGACTTCTGGTACGACTGGCCTAGATAGGCGTCTGTGCCGTCGGCCACACGCTTGAAGGAATCACTAAATATAATGTTTGGGGCCGCTTCGTCCATCTGGCGCTGGTACGACTCTTGCAACGTAGTCACATCGAAGTCCCCAGACATGTTCCCACCGTTCTGACTGTTACGCCAGTCCGCGAACTGCTGCTTGTTGGCCTGCGTAGGCGCACCAGCATTCATCCATACGATTTCACCTTGCGGGGAAAGGCTAAATCCTGGATTACCCGATGGGCTCCCTACGTTCAACTGTTGGGCGTTGTTAGCGGCAATCCTGTCCTGTGATAGAAGACCTGCACCCGCACCACCAGCCCCGTAGTATCCTGACAAGTCTAGGGTCGGCTGGGCCTTCGCCCCAAAATCCCACGCCTCAGGGTTAGCCGCAACCGCCTTCTGGAAGTCTTCTTTAGTGAACCCGTCAAACATTGCCACTTACTTATCTCCGTTATGCCCAAGGGAACGTATTTGAATTTCCCCACTTGATATTTACCGCACCATCTGTACCCTTGTAGACGTTTGTTTGACCAGTGCCGTTATTAACCCCCGCACCACCACCCGCGCCATAATTCCCGTTAGAACCATTACCACCATTTGTGGGTGCTGTAACTGTCTGAATACTACCGTCAATCGGCGCACCCGCTGTCTTAGAACCTATACCAGCAGCGCCTGTGGTGCCAGCGTAGTCAACACCCACACCACCGCCCCTGCTGCTTGACCAACCGTATTGGTAAGTGCCAACGAAAGCCGGGAGGTAAGCAGGATTCTCACCTAAGATGTCATAATTTCCCGCACCACCACCACCACCGCCAGCCCTACTAGCCGTAGCGCCATTGTAGCCCTCTAAAGGCGGGTTGGTAGATGAACCAGTGCCGGGGTTTCTAGAGTTACCACCCTGTGCGCCGTTAGACACCATAGAGGCTGCGCCACCACCACCGCCAGCCATGTACATATTCTGCGTAAAAAATTGGGTAACGTATTTCGATGTCCCACCAGAGCCGCCCATACCGCCCCTGAAGGCAGCGTCCCCTGTGTTAGCTGCTCCGCCGCTGATAGCAGTCTGAAACCCTGTACGGGCGTTGCAGGTTGAGGTGTTCAGGAAGTAACTACCGTTGGTGGTATTTGTATCGCCGTCAAGCGTTACCACCACCGTTATCTGCTGCCCCGGCGTAACCGAGATATTATTCTTGTAGGCACAAGCACCAGCAGCACCACCGCTTCGAGCTTGGTCTACCACAGGCGAACCTCGCCCACCGCCGCCTACGCAGCAGACATGAACCTTAGTCACACCCGCAGGAACCGTAAACGTCCCAGAGGACTCAAATAACTGAGAACCCACTATGTCAGCAGACTTACCCGCAAAATCCTTGAACTTAATAGCGCCAGAGGTAGGTACACCCGCCGTAGCGCCGTAGTAGTTCTTCAGCGCACGATTAGCCGCAGCGCCTCCAAACTCCTGCTGGATAGAGAGCAGCGTGATGTTGGAAGTGGGGACTGCCATTAGCGTGAACGAGCCGCGCTAGGTGAGGGCGGTATCTGTGGCACAACATCGCTGCTCACTGTCACACTGACTTTCAGGTCACTCACCGCGAGGCTGTGCTTGAAGTGCCACAGCGCCTTATGACTATCGCCATCGCTCTCCATCTCAATCCAGATGTTCTTTGTATCTTCCAGCAAGCTATCACTGACAGGCATGTACGCGGGTTCCGCTGCCAGCGTCATGTCCAGCACTGTCTTGGAGGAAAACGCCTCTTGGGAAACAACGGGTTCGCCTTCCTCATTTGCCGTTGTCAAAGTGTAGGTGCCGCTGACAGTTATCTCGCTGCCCGTGTTGAATCCACCGTCTACCTGCACACAGCACTCATCTACGTTTTCTGTGTAGGCTGCGCGGAGGTACGCCAGGAAGTTCTCATGCAGAACACCAAGCGGCTTACCCGCACCATCGGTGAACGAGTAAGACTCCTGCCACTCCACCCTATCAAAGCTAAGGTAGGCAACGTACTCTGTTTTAGTGTCTCGACTTACTGTATCAGTTGTCATTTTTGGTTCCTCTTCAATTCATCAATCTGTATCTGCTGGGCCTTGATTGCCTCCACCAGTAGCGGCACTACTCGCTCGTAGTCCACTGTTAAATAATCTGTGCCGTTGTCTACATTAATAGGTGCATCCTTCACCACTTCTGGCAGGACAGCTTGAACATCTTGTGCGCTAAGGCCGACCCTACGCTCACCGCCTGTATAACCTAGCTCTAC
>Ga0213869_10002052_pt1 | contig 14303 bp, 19 predicted proteins | sample PICome_10_FD_160083 | JGI IMG/M metagenome (GOLD analysis project Ga0213869, IMG submission 160083) | Coastal seawater microbial communities near Pivers Island, North Carolina, United States - PICO132 | ecosystem: Environmental > Aquatic > Marine > Coastal | place: USA: North Carolina...
TTCTGAAATTGAAATGAAAGAGAAGAAAGATAGAGTAGATGATGCACTTCATGCTACAAGAGCAGGTATCGAAGAAGGTATTGTTGAAGGTGGTGGAATTGCACTACTTAAAATTCAAGATACATTAGGAGATGTTCCATTAGATGAATCAGATTCATTCCAAAAAGGATTTGATATTATTAGAACATCATTGGCTTCACCAATCTCACAGATTCTAAGAAACTGCGGTGTAACTGAGGGAACTGTTGTAGAATACATTAAACAGAATGGTGGTGGATATGATGCTAAGAATGAAAAATTTGTTGATATGTTCGAAGCGGGTATCATTGACCCAAAGAAAGTTACAAGAACTGCAATTGAAAATGCAGCATCGGTAGCATCAATGATTTTAACAACTGAATGTATGGTAGTGGATAAACCAGAAGAAAAACCACAATTTCCTGTGATGCAAATGCCAGGAATGTAAATAAATACGAAAAGACTTGGTAGTTTCAAATAAATTTCGTATATTTGTACAAATATAAATTATAATTAAGTAAATAAACAATGGAAAAACAGTCATTAAATAGGTTTGTATCAAAATACAACCTAGCAGGTTTAGTAGAATCTGTAAAGTGGGAATCAAAAGATGGTTCTCTAACTACTTCTTTCATCTCTGATGATAAATCAGTTTTAGGAAGTGTAAGTATGAAAGAATTTGAAGGTTTGGATTCTGAATTTGGTGTATATGATACAACCAAATTAACAAAGATGTTATCAGTTCTTGGTAACGATGTAGATTTCTCAATCAATGATATTGATGGTAAGCCAGTTTCTTTGAAATTCAAAGATGGTTCAACATCGGTAAATTATATGTTAGCTGATTTATCAGTTATCCCTAATGTACCAGATTTGAAACAATTACCTGATTTCAATGTAGAAATTAAATTAGATACAAACTTTATATCAAAGTTTATCAAAGCAAAAGGAGCTTTAGCTGATGAGAACAACTTTACATTTACTTGTAAGGATAAGAAAGGAACTATTGTATTAGGTTATTCAAACATTAACACAAACAGAATTAACATTGATGTTGATTGTACTTGTGAAAAAGATGTTGACCCAATTTCTTTTTCGGCAACATACTTAAAAGAGATACTAGTTGCAAACAAAGAAGCAACAGATGCTACCTTAAAGATTTCATCACAAGGATTGGCACATATTTCTTTTTCAATCGATAACTACGAATCAAATTATTATCTTGTAGAAATTCAATCTTAATGAGTAACAAACACTTTTACGAAAGAAGTAAGTTTTCCGAGTTTAAATCCAATACTACTTATCATCAGTTGTTAGAAATGACTGATGATGAGTTTGTGGCATGGGCTCGTTTACTTCGTAAAGAGGTTACTGAACAATGGGATGAAAGGGGAACTCCACCAGTAATTGGTAGAGATGAAGATGGTATTATTGAAAAGTTTAAGAAACTTAAATCTAATCCAGCAAATTATTGGGAAAAAGATTTAAGTGGTGATGATGAATCATTGGGTATCATTAAAAACTTTAACAAAGATGCATCAGTTGTAAATCAGTTTTTTCCTACAATGTTAAAAACTAAAATATCAATTGGTAAATCTGCTGATAATGGGTTATCTATATATGACCACTTTTCAGACCCAACAATGGAAGATAAGTTTGTTCATATAATGAAACGAGCAGTTAAGAGAGATTCGATGTACTCTTGGTCTCGTTCTATTGTAGATAAGAAAGATGAAAATCCATTTTGGAATGGACAAGGTGCTATTGATTTTATTAAAGATGTACATCATGGAAAAGTATTTAATGGTAAGTATTCTGATTTAGCTATTTGGATTTCAAAAGTAAATACAAGAACTCTTGAAAATTATGGTACTTTTAATCAATCTTATATCGGTAATAAGAATCTGTATTTAAAATCAGAACAAGTTCAGAAACTAAAAGATGATGGATTTTTATCAGATACTCAGTTATCAAACATTGATGAAATAGTAGATAGTTGGACATCTGAAGCAGGTACAACACAAAATTATGCATATCAAATACGTTGGTACGAAAAAGATTCGGGTATCTTCCCAAAGATATTACAAGTATTCAGATTAAGTTGTGGCCAACCAGCTGTAAACTTTCCAGCATTAACTGCAAAGTGGATTTATGAAAACTATACCAAACACATTGATACAGATGAGCCATTACATATTTATGATTCATCAAGTGGTTGGGGTGGTAGAATCTTAGGAGCAATGAGTTCTCGTAAGAAAATTCATTATGTTGGTACAGACCCTAATCCTGATAATTTCTTAGATGAAGAAGGAATTTCTCGTTATGAATATGTTGCTAAGTTCTTTAATGATAATTGTGTAGATAATTATTCAGATAAACTTACATCATTCTTTGATATAACACCTCAAGGTAACACATATGAGTTATTTCAAGATGGTTCAGAGTTAATTAAAAACAATCCTGATTTCCAAAAGTACAAAGGTAAATTAGATATTTCATTTACTTCACCTCCTTACTTTAACAGAGAACAATATTCACAAGATGAGAACCAATCGTTCAAAGCTTATGGTGAGTATGAAGATTGGAGAGATAACTTTCTAAGACCTACTCTAACAACAATCTATGAATATCTTAAAAACGATAGGTATATCTTATGGAATATTGCAGATATTAAGATTGGTGAAAGTACTTACTATCCATTAGAACAAGATTCAATTGATATCTTAAATGAATTAGGATGTGAATATAAAGGAAAACTTAAAATGTTAATGACACGAATGGTTGGATTAGACCCATCTAAGAGTGGAATTAAGAATGCAGTTCAATACGAAGGAAAGGCATATAAATTTGAACCAATCTTCGTTTTTTATAAACCTTAAATACTTATACAAAGATGAGTGAAACTTATATTATAAATTTTACAAATTACACAGATAATCCATATTTTTTAAATTCTACGGCAACCGCTGATAGAATAACTTTCTATTCAACAAATACGAATCAAAATAATAGTTAATGCGAAATTATCTAACATACGATGATATTCAGTTAGTACCTCAGTACTCAGAAATTCCCTCTCGTACTCAAATAAATTTAAAAACACTCGTATCTAAAAGATATGGGATTCTAAATCCAATTGTAGCATCACCGATGGATACAGTTTGTGAATTAGAAATGGCATATAAAATATTCAAACTCGGTGGAGTGGGTTGTATCCACCGATTTAATACAATACAAGAACAATCAAAAATAATCAAAGAACTATATCACAGAATTTATTCCGAAGATTGGGGAAATCAATTTGAATCATGGGGAGTCATGGTTGATAATTGGCATTCAGAAATTCCTCATATACCAATTATGGCATCTATTGGAGTAAGTGAAAGTGATAAAGACAGAGCTAAATCATTGGTAGAATCTGGTTGTAACATTCTATTAATTGATGTGGCTCATGGGCATCACAAAAACGTTGAGAAAATGTTGAAGTGGTGTAAAGAAAATCTTGATGATAAAGTGGATATAATTGCTGGTAACATCGCTACAAAAGAAGCGGCTCAAGAATTAGAATCTTGGGGAGCGGATGGGTTAAGAGTTGGTATCGGTGGTGGTTCACTTTGTACAACAAGGGTTAAAACAGGATTCGGAGTACCGAATGTAAGTTGCTTAGAAGATATAGTATTAGTTTCGAAAACACCAGTTATGGCTGATGGGGGTATTCGTTCCTCTGGTGATATATCAAAAGCTCTTGCAATTGGAGCGAGTTCTGTAATGTTAGGTTCTCTAATCGCTGGTACTGATGAAGCACCAGGTCAGATTGTTGAAACTAACAAAGGTCTTTATAAAAGATATAGAGGTTCAGCATCGTTAGAAACGAAAGTAACACATGGTCAACAGACCAGAAATGTGGAGGGAGAATCCACAACCATTCCCTACAAGGGCGGAGTTAAGTTCATAGTGAATGGATTAATTGATGGAGTAAAATCGGCACTTTCTTATGGAGGAGCTAAAACATTAGAACATTTTAATCCACCATATGTTAAAGTTACTAATTCGGGTATTAATGAAGCTAAACCACATCTGCTATAAAGATTAGGTTACAATTAAATTAAATTAACTAAAATTAATTATTATGAAAAACTATTTATTAGTTGGATTGATGCTCTTAACGAGTATCACTACTTTTGCACAAATTAGTGGGAAAGTATTAGACTCCGAAACTAATGACCCTCTACCAGGAGCAACCATTACCGTTCAAGGAACGGCAGATGGAGTTGTAACTGGTTTTGATGGTACATTTACTTTGGATGTTGAATTAGGTGAACTTTTACTAGTTTCCTACTTAGGTTATGAAACTGCAGAATATGCTGCAGAAGATAACTTAGAAATCTACTTAGAACCAGACCTAAATCAATTAGGTGAGGTTGTAGTAACTTCTGGTGTAATTGATATTGCAAAGGTAAGAACAACACCTGTTGCTGTATCTACAATATCACCATCAGAAATTGCTTTAAAAGTAGGTAACCAAGAATTTCCTGAAATCATGAACAAGACACCTGGTGTCTACGCTACCAAACAAGGTGGTGGTTATGGTGATTCGAGAATCTCTTTAAGAGGATTCGACCAAAGAAACACTTCTTTCCTTATCAATGGGCAACCTGTAAATGATATGGAAAATGGATGGGTTTATTGGTCTAACTGGCAAGGTTTAACAGATGTTGCAAGTGGAATTCAATTACAAAGAGGCCTTGGTGCTTCAAGATTAGCAGTACCATCAGTAGGTGGAACTGTTTCTATTTTTACAAAAGCTGCAGAAGCTAAAAAAGGTTCATCGGTACAACAATCAGTTGGTAACGATGGGTACTTTAAAACTACTGCATCTGTATCAACAGGATTATCTGATAATGGGTGGGCTACATCTGTGTTACTTTCTAAGTGGCAAGGTGATGGTTATATCTATAACACAAAAGGAGAGGGTTACACTTACTTCTTTGCATTAGGATATGCACCTGAAGATTCAGACCATTCTGTTAACTTTTCTTTCTTAGGTGCTGGACAATGGCATCACCAAAGAGATGTATGGGTTTCTATTAGAGATTACCAAAATTTCGGTGAAGAAGGAATCGATAGAAGATGGAATTCCAATGGTGGTGTTTTAAATGGTGAAGAATTCTCAATGAGAAGAAACTTCTATAACAAACCATTAGCAACATTAAATTGGGATTGGGAAATCAACGATAACCTTAAATTAGCTACATCATTATATGGTTCAGCTGGTAGAGGTGGTGGAACAGGTCCAAGAGGTAGAAGTTACTACAACTCGGAAACTGATATCTTACCTTTCAGAAAAGATTTAACTGAACACTACTTAGAAAACGGTAGAGGTTCAAGAACTCCTGAAGGATTTATTGATTTTGATGCAGTTGTTGCATACAATCAAGCAAACACAGACCCTTATAGTGGTGATTTACCATTTGCTGGTCAGTTAATTGGTTCTAATGGATTCCAAGATGATGGTGTTAATAGAAGTGCACTTGTAAGAAGAGCATCTATGAACTCTCATGACTGGGTTGGAGCAATCTCTAACTTAGAGTATGAAAGTGGAAATTGGAAATACTCTGTTGGTATCGATTTAAGAAACTACACAGGTTACCATTATAGAACTATAAACAACCTTATGGGATTAGATGGATATTACTCAACAGGTAATAAGAATTCTGCTGGTCAGATTATCAACACTACAATCGAAGCTTCTCCGTTCAATGATACAGGTATCAGAGGACCGAAGATAGATTATTATAATGTTGGTAAAGTTGGATGGCAAGGATTAAATGGTTTAGTTGAATATAACAACGAAACTATATCAGCTGTTTTACAAGTAGGTGGTTCTAATCAATCTTTCCAAAGAATTGATTACTTCGACCAACCAGGTAATCCTGAATCAGATACTAAGAATGTAGATGGTGGATACATCAAAGGTGGTGCAAACTACAATATTGATGAGAAACAAAACGTATTCTTTAATGCTGGTGTAATTTCAAGACAACCACAGTTTGGAGCAGTATTTCCTAACTATGCAAATGATATTAATCCAGATTTACAAAACGAAGAAATTAAATCATTCGAATTAGGATATGGTTTCATTGGTAATAACTTTAGGGTTAATGTTAATGCATATTCTACTGTATGGGGTAATAGATTCGTTCAAAGAAGTTTATCTAACCAACAAGGTGTAGATGGTTCAGCTCAATTTAAAGATATCGATGTATCACACAAAGGTATTGAAATTGAAACTTCTTATAACCCAACAGATAAGTTGAGATTAAAAGGTATGTTATCAATCGGTGATTGGAAATATACTAAAGATTTCGATGCAGAATTATTTGATGATAATCAACAATCAATCGGTACAGGTACATTATACCTAAAAGATGCTAAAGTAGGAGATGCGGCTCAGTTCACATCTTACTTCGAAGCAGATTATCAAGTATTCGATAAACTAAGAGTTGATTTAGGATATAGATTTGTTGATGGATTATACGCTGATTACTCAATCACAGATTCAGAGTTTACTCAACCTGGTAACAAAGGAGCTTTAAAATTACCATCTTATGGATTGGCTGATTTAGGAGCAACTTACAGATTTGAGATACTTGGAAGTGATGCTTCGTTTAGAGTTAATGTAAACAACTTGTTCGATACTTACTATATTGCAGAATCAAACACTAATATTCATGCTGGAGATGCTTCAGAAACATGGAATGGTGTAGATACTAGAAACTCAGTATGGTTTGGATTTGGACGTACGTTCAATACTTCTCTAAAAGTAAGATTCTAAAAAACGTACATCGTACAAAAATATCAAAGAGGAGTTCGAAAGTTCTCCTCTTTTTTATTATTTTATATTTATATATACAATAGATTACTATGTTAGAATTGATAAACTATATAATATTGGGATTAATTTGGTTATTAATTTGGGAATATATTGAAAATACTCATAACAAAGCAGAATTATCCAATCAAGAAAGATTTATTCATGTATTTTTTTGGCCAATTTGGACTATTATATTTATAGTAGGATACTTTAGAGGTCTATTTGGAGATTTCGATGATGAATAAATGAAAGAAAAAAGTCAAATATTACAAATATTAGAAGGATGGGGTAATGTAATCAAAGATAAATTTGATGCAGTTGATATTGTTACTAAAACTATATCTAAAAAAAGGTTACTTCATTGTAATCCTTGTTCATTAAGACAAGGAAATACCTGTTCACCATCTATTTATGGATATCATATCATAACAGGAGAAAGAAAAAATGGCTGTGGATGTAATATTTCTGCTAAAACACTCTCTCGTTCTTCTCAGTGTCCACTTGGAAAATGGTAAAATCAAAAAAAATATGAAAAAATACTTAAACAGTTTAGAAAAAATAGATAAAATATCGTTTGTAATCCTTATAATTCTATTAGCAATGATACTAATTGGTTGTAGATACGAACCATATGAACCAGCTTGTAAAGGAATTGAAAGACCAGAGATGGTTTGTACAATGGAAGTTGATAAAGTTTGTGGTTGTGATGGGGTAACTTATATTAATCCTTGTCATGCAGAGAAAAAAGGAGTGTTTTCTTACAGACTAGATTCTGATGAACCTTGTAACCCATGGTAATATGCACTACTGAACAACTCAAAGGTCTACTACATCTAAAAAAGTTTGTAGAAGATTGTTCTACAATAACAAAGAAACAAGGAATTATATCTATAATAGATAACGCACTAACAGAAGGTTGTTATTCTTCAAAACATCAAGAAAAATTAAATCAAATTAGAAATGTATGGTTTGACCAAACTTATGCAGGAGAATTTATTTGTAGATATTGTTTAAAAGATACATCACAAGTAGATTATGATTACATGAGCGGAACAGACCATTTGGAATGTGTACTAAAGGAAGAAATGAAGTAAGAGATTAAGTTATGAAGATATTTAATTTTGGAGCAAGTCATAGTGATGGATATAAAGATTTATCTGTACAACATTTTATAAATTATAAAGAATGGTTAGATAAACCATTTCCTCCAGTATGGATTGAAATACTATCCGATAAGTTTAGGTGTGAGTATGGAACATTTGCTAGAGGTGGGATATCAAATCAAGAAATTTTCTTTAATTTTACCGAACAATGTTCTAACTTTAAAAAAGGAGATGTAGTTATTATTGGTTGGGCATCTAGAATTAGAACAATGTGGATTAAAGATAACACTCTGTTAAGTATGTCACCTCATCAAACAATACATGAAAAAATAGAATCTGATATTCCATATATAAAAGAAACATATAAAAATATACATAAAAAGAAAAGACACCCATTGTGGGTACTAGAAATAAAAAAATATGAAACTATAATAGAGGAATTAGCAAAACATATAGGGTTTCGTGTTTACTATTGGTTTACTGATGATGTATTATTATCTACAATAAAAGAATTTTGGTCTTTAAAAGAAAGAAAGTATCTTCTTAATGATTTAATAGATAAGAAATATGGTAAAAAAATCTATGAACTATTAGAACCATATCCTCAATCAAAAAACCCTCTCAATACAGATTATTTTACAAATGATGAAGTTTGGGAAGATGTCGTAGAGAAAATAAAAATGACCAGTTGGGAGTCCAATAAGTGTTGTATGTTATTTGGTGTACTTCAAGAATATGGTGGAACAACTATACAGGAAGAAACAAATGGTGTAGTTGAGGATAAGTACCATTTAGGAAGTAAAGGACATGAGGTTCAAGCAGAATTATTTTATAATTATATAAAAAGGGATAATTATAGAAATTATGAGTAGTAAATTTTTCGGTAATAAACACGATAACAAAACAAACAAGAATAAAAAGTTAAATCCAAAAGCTAATTCCAAGGGTAAGGGTAGTAATATGGGTATCAGAAAAGTAGGTCGTGGAAATTAAAAACCTCGATTTGTCGGTACATGAAGTGATATTGTTATTAGCACACATAGTATAGAAGAAAGAAATATACATAAAGACTTGGATATATCAAATAAATTTCTTATATTAGTACTTAATAATTAAATAGGTATAATGCCAAGTAAGAAAGATATAAGATTCTATGATAAGCACTATAAGGGTATATCAATCCTTCAAGACTATTATGGAAAAAGATTATCATCCTCGAACTTGACTACCAATAGGAAACAACTCACGAAGAAGAAGCTTGAATTCCTATCCATTGTAAAGGAGCTCCAATATTATAATACCGAACAACAACATACTCTCAATATGATGAGGGAAGAATACCACCTTGAAAAAAACGACCCCTACAAATTTATAGGATTAAAATTTCGGTAAGTGTAATAATTAAGAACGGATACAATCGACTTATACTATTTATAATTATACAGATATAACTAACATATATAACACAGATACAATGGAAGACTTCAATTGGGAAGATTATGAACAGAATGATGATGATGAGAGGGAAGAGAGAGACCTCTTTGGAACTCATCGTATTCAACAAGAACTCGAGAAATCACTATTCTTACAAGATGTACAGAAGGGTCACCCACTTGTCTTAGACCCATTAGAATATACAACTCTATTCGGTACTCCTACTAAAGAAGATATGGAAACCCTTACTCAATCCTTTCTTATCCAATATCATCGTATAGGGGTGAGCGTAGATACCCTTTTCGATAGATGGGGAGGTGATTGGATATTCGAGGTACTTCTTTTCTGTGAAAAACAAGAAGAATATGAACTGTGTAGTATCATAAAGGATATCTTCGAGGAATGGAAAGCAGGTATCAAGCCACTAAAACACATCATAGAGAACGCCTGATTAGGATTCATAGCTGGGAAGACAAGAACTATCAATAAAAAAGAAGTGGAAAAAATCTGTTCGACTGAACTAACTCAATAAAAAAACGACTTGGGAAAAAAACTTTTAAAGACCGACCTTAAAAAAATTTTAAAAAACCGACACGTCCTTAGTGTCTTAGTTAGAGGTTATATACTTTATTTTAAGTTATTTCTTTTTAAGTGTCTGGAGCGTCTGGTATATATAAATATACAAATTTTTAAAAAAGAAGAAATAAAGTTTTCAACAAGTTATTAACAATCTGACAAAAGAGATTAAAACCTCGTACTCACCAATTCTCGTTTGAAACCTCACGAAAAAATAAATGAGAAAAAGCTTGTATATGTGAAATATTTTTCGTATATTTACATCGTAAATAATAAACCATGAAAAAACTGTACTTAATATTAACATTAATCTTCTTAAGTTCTTGTGAAAAAGACCTGATTGAAGATGAAACACTTATACCATTATCTCCACCAATTTCTTTATACAATGAATCATTGAAGAATCATGAATTCAATAGTGGGAGGTTTGATAACGCAACTCAATTTATTGGAATGGGAAGAGGTACTTCCACAAAGATGGTTAGGAGAGGTCTAGTCTACTTTGATTGGGAGAATGATAATAATGTTGATGTGTTTGTAAATGTACAAAGAAACGAATGGAACAACATATCTGATTGGGTTGAATATGGTGTTTTAAAAAACAAAGGAAGTGTAGGAGGAGTAACACAATGGGAGTTTGATAAATCAATGATATCAGAACAACTTCCTTATAATGCAAGTAAGATTTCCCAAACAGATATAAATGGAGATGGATATACTGATTTTGTTATATTTGTAGCTGATGATGCTGGTGAGTATGGTAGTAATATACAACAACCATCTGGTGGAATTTTCTCGTATGTTTATAATAATGCACAATCGATGTATGAACTAAATACAATTGTTCCTTATCAAACAGGTGGAAATGAATTATTTTATCATGGTGGAAGTTTAGCTGATATTAATCGTGATGGATATCCTGATATAGTTGCTGGAACAACTAAATTAAAAGTTTGGTTAAACAATGGTAGTGGTCAATTTACCTACTCGCATGAATGGTTTGATGTTGGTTCTTTTATTTGTTCTGAACATTTATTTGATATTAACGAAGATGGTTATATGGATTTGATTGTGGGAGAAGCTAAAAATTATGATTATGCCGGATATACTAATTATTACAATGATGATAATTACAATGAAGCAACTGTAATCTTTTTAGGACAACCATCATATCCTTTTTACAACGAACAACCTGATATTATATTAGAACCTCAATATAGTTTTGTTGGAGAATCCGATTGGAGAAATAAATCATATACTTGTACCTTTGATGTTTCTATTACCGATTGGGATAACGATGGAGATTATGATATCTTTACAAGTACATACAGAAACATGAACCTTGGAGGAGATGAGGATACTTTAATAAGTTACTATGAAAATAATAATAACACTTTCGAATTAAAAACAGAAGAAGTGTTTAATCAAGGAGAATGGTTTATGCAACAAAGATGTAGGTCTGGTTATATAAAGGCATATGATTGGGATGGAGATGGTAAGAAAGAATTACTCGCAGAATCAAGTGATTGTGGTTCATGGAATATGTGGGTACAAAGAAATGGAAAATTAACAAGAAATTTAATACAATACTAATATGAAAGATATAAATTGGTATTACATAATCGCAGGGGCGATAGTAACAATAATTGCTCAATTAGGAGCATGGTTTCAACACAACTTACAATTCAAATATCCTAAGTATGATGAATCATATTGGGGTTGGTATGTGTTAGCAATACCACTTACTTATGTATTTATATTAGCAACAAGATATAATGTAGCTGGTTATGGTGGAAGTATATGGGGAGCAAGATTCGTTGGATTTGCTCTTGGTATGATAGTTTATGCTATTATGATTCAATGGTTCTTCGGTGAAAAGTTTACAATGAAAATAGCAATTCAACTATTATTATGTTTTACAATAATATTAGTACAATCTTTTTGGAAAGAACAATCATGAACGAATTAGATTTACATGGATTTACACACGATGAGGCAGAATTTGCAGCAGAAGATTTTGTATTAATACAATCACAAAATCCAATGTTTGAATGTAGAATCATTGTAGGTAACTCATCGCATATGGCAAAGAGAGTTACTAAAATGTTAGATAAACATGGATTCAAATATTATATCCCAAGTTGGAATGTAGGTGAAGTAATTGTTTCAAATTAAAATAAATTAAAATAAATTTGGTAGTTTCAGATATTTTTCGTATATTTGTAATTACAAATGTAAACTTATGAGAAAATTAGTATTTTTAATAACAGAGCAAAACGAAGCTCCAAAAGTTATAGAGTTTATAACTGATAGAAGTCCTGAGTGGACAATAGAACAATATGGTAGAAACAGATTACCATTACAGATGGAATTAATTAAAGATGAAGAATCAAAGGAAGAAACCCAAATATCAAGAGAAGTTGACTTGGGACTCTACAACATCGTTGGGTGAGTTAGCTCATCAGATTGGAAAGAAGATGACAGAGAAGGTTGTTAAAAGTAAAAGAGATTATACTCGTAAAAAGAAACATAAGAATATTAGAGAAGATGAATAAAAGAGAATTACTAATTATAGGATTTTTATTGTTTGCAGTTGTGATGAGATTAATACCACATCCACCAAACTTTACACCAATAATTGCATTAGCATTATTTGGTTCAACTACATTTAAAAACAAATGGTTAGGAATATCATTGCCTATTTTAGCAATGGGAATATCTGATTTATATTTAGGATTTTATTCTATATCAATATGGGTATATAGTTCATTCTTCTTAATCAGTATATTAGGAACATATTGGAAAACTATAAAGATTACAAATGTATTAACATCATCTGTTATCTTTTTTATTATCACTAACTTTGGAGTTTGGTTAGGTGGTTATCCAAAAACAATAGAAGGGTTTTTACTTTGTTATACAATGGCAATACCTTTCTTTATAAACTCTATATTAGGAAATTTGTTTTTCAGTTATCTATTAAAGTTTTCATTTAGATATTCTGAAAAGAAACTTATGCTCGGTTCGTCTATCGGTTAGGACCTCAGGTTTTCATCCTGGTAAGAGGGGTTCGATTCCCCTACCGAGTACAAAATTTAAATAAATAAATTAACATGGATACACCTCTTATAATAATAGCTATTACCACTATAATTAATTTTATAGTTGGAGTATATTTACTATACAAACACAATGAACAAAAAGAAATTAATATTGATAATGAAATGGATATAGAAGATGCAATAGCAAAACTTAATATTCTAGAAAGAAAAATTGATGATAATCGTAGTATCATTAAAGAATATGTTGATAATAAGTTTTCTGAGTTAAAACAAAAGGTTGAAAAAGATGATGAAGATATTATAAAAAGAATACCTTCAACTAACGATGATGTTATTAAAGAAGTTCAAAAGATGAGAGATGATTTCCTAGCATTAAGACAAAACTTCTAATATGATAGAATTTGTAAAACATATATTAGGAATCTGTGGAGAACATTGGCATCCAAATGTTTGGACTGCTATGGCGGGTTCACCAATTATATTAACAACAGTTCATTACATAAAGTGCAAATGTGGTGGATGGTTTACACATAAGAAAGAGTGCACACATACGAATGAGGGGAATTAGCTCAGCTGGCTAGAGCGCTTCGCTTGCACCGAAGAGGTCATCGGTTCGACTCCGATATTCTCCACAATGGTGGTATCTCCACTAATTTAAAAACAAAAGATGAAATATTTAAAAGAAAAGTTTGGTAAGTACTTTCAATTCAAAAATACCATTAATGGAACAGATTACTTTTTAAGAGGATTAGCAACAATTTTATTCTTAATTCCAATCGGAATATTTGTAGGAGTAGGTATCGCATTACTTCCATCTAATCCAGCAATCGCAGGATTGTTAGTTGGGTTAGGTGCATTACTTCTTATACCAATGTTGTGGTTTTCAATAGCAACTTCATACAAAAGAATTAATTCATTCTTTCCTGATAAAGCAACATTACTAACTGTACTAACATTGTTATTCTCATTTATAGTAGAGGGATTAAATCCTAATAGTGGAGTTAATATGGATTTTGAAAATCCAGCACCATTTGAAATTCCATTTGATAATCCTATCTATATAGTACTTTTATTAGTATCAATAGCATGGAGTTTCTATTTACTATTTGGTAATTCAAAAGTTAAGAAACATATTGGATAATGAATAAGGTATTCTTATTTATATTACTTCTAACTTCTTCCTTACTTAGTTCACAAAACTTTGTTGGGGAGAATTTTAGGTTATCAGCGGATAGT
>Ga0213869_10002053_pt1 | contig 14302 bp, 17 predicted proteins | sample PICome_10_FD_160083 | JGI IMG/M metagenome (GOLD analysis project Ga0213869, IMG submission 160083) | Coastal seawater microbial communities near Pivers Island, North Carolina, United States - PICO132 | ecosystem: Environmental > Aquatic > Marine > Coastal | place: USA: North Carolina...
CTACGTAATTTCTACCATGATCGATTAAGTGCATATAATTTACACCTGAGGGACAAGTCGTCATACACGAATAACAAGATAGGCAACTATCTATATGTTGTGCTATTTTTTTATTTGCAGGTTTATTATTCTCAAGCATATCTTTAATAAGATAAATTCGTCCTCTTGGGCCTTCTAGCTCATCACCATTAATTCCGTATGTAGGGCAAGTGGCGTTGCACATTCCACAATGAACACATTTTCTTAAAATAGTTTCACTTGTTTTATTTTCTTTATTTTCTAATTGCTTTTCTGTGAACGATGTTTGCATTATATTCCTGAATACATTTTACCTGGGTTAAAAATCCTTTTTGGGTCAAAACTTTTTTTAATTTTTTCAGATATCTTATACTTAATGGGATCAATAGTAAAAATGTCCGCCGATGCTTTTAAATCCTCTTCTATCTTAATAATTGTAAAGTAACCTGAATGTTTTTGTGTGATATCTCTAATTTCTTTTAGAATTTTTAAGTTCAGATCTTCAATCTGAAGCCAAATTAAACTTCCTCCCCAATCTAAAAAATATTTTATATCATAAGCTTTTAATTTTTGTATCACGTTTACAGTTTCACTCATCGGAACAATAACCCTTAATAAATTACCTTTTGAGTTAGAGAAGACCTCTAAATTTTTTGTTTTATTCCAAAATATACTAGACTGTTCATGCTCAAGTATTGAGTATTCATCTCTCAAGAGATTTAATTCTTTACATAATCTTGCTACTCTTTGATCTACAGAATTTGTAGGTCCCTCTATTCTTATTCCTATTAAGGCACTCTTGTGAGTGAGATCATTAAAAATAAAATTTTTTTCAAAATACTCAGGATAAAATACTCCACCAGATGGATCAGTTGAAGACGATAAAGCAGAACCCAAATATTCAATTGTTTTTTTTAAATGAGGATTATTGATTATTAAAGTTTTGCTCATTTCTGGTTTAGGTAAAACTTTTATAGATAATTCAGTCAGTATGGAGAGAGTTCCAAAAGAACCAGATAATAATTTACACAAATCATACCCTGTTACATTTTTTACAACTGTTCCCCCCGATTTTATTGTTTCTCCTTTTCCATTCAAACCCTGAAAGCCTAACAAATGATCTCTTGCACTACCTACTTTAAATCTTCTTGGTCCTGCAAAATTACAAGAAATAACACCTCCTATAGTTCCTAAATTACTCTCACCTTTAAATAAAAAACCAAAATCAATGGGCTCAAATGCTAGTTGTTGCTCATTTTTATCTAATTCATTAATTATAGTTTTTAGTGGAGTTCCTGCTTTGGCTTTTATGTAAAGTTCTTCAGGTTTATATTCAATTATTCCTGAATAGTTAGACAAATTCAAAGTTTTTTCAGATTGGAAATTTCTTCCGATTTTATGCTTAGATTTTAATCCATTAATTTCTAAGGGAATATTTTTTTTATAACAATTTTTTACAATCTGAGTGATTTCTTCTCTAGAATTAGGTTTAAAAATATTTTGATTAAAATCTTGGAATGTCTGGGAATTTTGTTTTTCCTCCATGGACATGAACCCTTCCTTCCTCAGCACATTTTCTAAGAATTGGATATACTTTACCAGGATTTAACAGAGAATTAGGATCTAGTGCTACCTTTATAGTTAATTGTTGTTGAATATCTTTATCGTTAAAAGCTTCGCACATTAATTCACGTTTTTCTATGCCAACACCATGTTCGCCAGTTAATGCACCGCCTACTTTAACGCAATACTTCAATATGTCTGCTCCAAATTCTTCACATTTTTTTAACGATTCTTTATTATTTGCATCAAACATAATTAAAGGGTGAAGATTTCCATCACCAGCGTGAAAAGCATTCGCTACAGGAAGATCATATTTTTTAGAAAGTCTTGTAATTTCTTTTAATACTTCTGCAAGTTTGCCTCTTGGTATCGATCCATCCATGCACATATAGTCTGGAGCTAGCACTCCACATGCAGGGAAAGCAGCTTTTCTTCCAGCCCAAAATTTTAACCTCTCTTCATTGCTTTTGCTTATTTTTAAACTTGAAGAATTATTTTTTTCAGAAATTTTTTTTACTTTTTCAATATATGCTTCGACTTCATGTTCTGTACCATCGAATTCAACGATCATCATGGCTTCAGCATCTGTTGGATAACCTGCTTTTGAATAATCATTTGTAGCTTTTGTTAATGCCTTGTCCATTATTTCCATTCCTGCTGGTATGCAACCACCTGCAATAATTTCTGCAACACAATTACCGGCATCCTCAATTGTTGGAAACCCAACTAAAGCCGCTTTAACAACCTCTGGGGTTTTTAAAATTTTTACTGTTACCTCGGTGATGACTCCTAACAAACCTTCGGAACCTGTCATTAAACCTAAAAAATCATATCCTTCTGCATCCATAGCTTTGCCGCCAAATCTAGTTATAGTTCCATCCATCAAAACAACTTCAATGCCTAATAAATTATTTGTTGTAGCTCCATACTTTAATGAATGTACCCCCCCAGAATTTTCTGCAACATTTCCTCCTATGGAACACGCAATTTGGCTCGATGGATCTGGAGCGTAATAAAAACCTTTATCTTGTACGGCTTCAGTTATTGCTAAATTAGTTACACAAGGTTGAGTGACTACGCATCTATTTTCAAAGTCTAGTTCTAAAACTTTATTAAATTTTCCCATAGCTAGAAGAATGCAATCCTGCAATGGCAATGATCCTCCTGACAAACCTGTTCCTGCTCCTCTTGGAACAACTTTAATTTTGTTTTCGTTACAATATTTTAAAATTTTACTTACTTCTTTAACTGTCTCAGGTAAAACCACCATTAACGGCACTTGTTTGTAAGCGGCAAGAGCGTCTGTTTCATAAGGCTTAATCTCGTCAATATGTGAAAGAACGTTTTTAGGATCTACTATTTTTTCAACGTCAGAGACAATCTGATCTCTTTTGGATAAAATAGAATTATCTACTTTGGGCATTTGTAAACTACTCATACCAATACTTTATATTTTAAATTGTTTTTGGTCAAAACGCTTAAATGACCTACTTTAGCATTTTTCCAATTTTTTCTAGGGCTTTTTGAATATTATCCTGTGATGCAGCAAAGCTAAATCTAACATAATCTATTGATGTTTTTCCAAATGCTGTTCCAGGAACTATTGCTACTCCTGCTTCATGCATACATTTTTTTGAAAATTCTGACCCGTTCATTCCTGTTCCTTTTACATTTGGAAATGCATAAAAAGCTCCACCAGGTAGACTACACGTTACTCCTGGTAAATTATTTAAACCTTTATGAATTAACTTACGTCTTTGATCAAACTTTTTCATCATTTCATGTATAGGGTCATCCGGACCATCAAGTGCAGCTATGCCAGCAAATTGTGATGGTGCATTAACACAAGAAAAACTATTTATTGCTAACTTAGTAATATGCGGAATTAATTTTTCTGGCCAAACGCTCCAACCCATTCGCCATCCTGTCATTGAGTAGGCTTTGCTCCATCCATCTAAAACAATTAATCTATCTTGAAGGTTTGGGTAGTTAAAAAACGTAGGCATTTCTTTGCCGTCATAAATTTGTCGACTATAAATTTCATCACTTAAAATTGCTACATGTGGATGTTTTTTTAATTCTTCAGCAAGAAAATCAATTTTAGATTTTTCAACAAAACTTCCAGTTGGATTGTTAGGATTGATTAAAACAAGTAGCCTAGTTTTATCTGTTATTAGAGATAAAATTTTTTCTGGGTCAAATTTTAAATCTTTATCTTCAGTTAAATCGTAAGGTACGGGTTTTGCACCAGTATAATTAATCATAGACTCATAAATTGGGAAACCTGGTGTAGGGTGAATTATTTCCGCACCAGGTTCACCAATCATTGAAATGGCAAAATACATTGTAGGCTTTCCGCCTGGCATTATCATTACTCTTTCAGGACTGATGTCTTTTTTATAAAGTGATTTAATTTTTCTTGATACAGCCTCTCTACATTCTAAAATTCCATTAGCTAAAACATATCCATGATGACCATCATCAATTGCTTTTTTTGCTGCTTCGACTACGTGCTTAGGGGATTTAAAATCAGGCTGTCCTAAACCTAAGTGGATCATTTCTTTACCTTGAGTTTCGAGTTTTTTAGCTTCAGCTAAAATACTAAATGCAGACTCAGTTCCCAATCTTTCTAAATTTTTTGCTAATTTCATAAATATTTTATTATAAATTTTTTAAGTAACTCCTGCAAATACATCCATTGCATTACCGGTATGCAATTTTTGATTTATTTAATTCTTTGATGGTTTTACATCCTAAAAGTATCATATCTCTTCTAAGTTCATCTCTCATTCGTTTTAAAACTTGTTCAACTCCAGCTTGACCGCCTGCACCTAATCCAAATAAGAAGCCTTTTCCAAAACTGCATGCTGTAGCACCTAAAGATAAAGCTTTTAAAACATGAGTCCCTCTTCTTATTCCACCGTCCAATATTATTTCTAATTTGTCACCAACAGCATCTTTAATTGCTGGCAACTGATCAAAGGGAGATCTTGATCCATCAAGCTGCCTACCTCCGTGATTGGAAAGTAAAATTGCTGAAGCACCGATATCAACAGCTCGTTTAGCATCTTCCACTGACATCAAACCTTTTATTGCAAATGGTCCACCCCATCTTTTGATACAATATTCTGCATCTTTCCAACTCATTGCAGGGTCATACTGTTCATTAATATATTCCATAACACCCTTGGCTATACTGGTTCCTTTTTTTGTAAAATCTTTAACATTGGACATCTCAAATTTTTTGTGTGTTAGATAATTAAACGTCCACTTTGGCCGTTTCATAAAACCTAAAATACTTTTTACATTTAGCTTGGGTGGTGTTGTAAATCCCCAATAGTGGTCTCTTTCGCGATTACCGGCAGTTACTGTATCAACTGTGAGGCACATTGATTTAAAACCAGAACTTTTACATCTATCAATTAAGTTATCAGTAAGTCCTTTTAATTTATGAATGTATATTTGAAACATTTTTGGTCCACCTGAAATATTTGATATTTCTTCTATTGAGGAATTCGCCATTGTGGACATACTATAAAAAGTTCCAAATTTTTCCGCTGCTTTGGCACTAGCTCTATCACCTTCATGATGAAAAAGTCTTTGCATTGCTACTGGAGATAAAAATATTGGTAGATCAATTTTTTGACCAAACACAGTTGTGGAAAGATCTGGTTCACCTACGCTAGCTAAAATGTTTGGAACTAAATCACATTTTAAAAAAGCTTCAGTGTTTCTTTTTAAAGTTGTTTCATCATCTGAACCTCCATCGATATAATGGAAGATAGGAGCTGGTAATTTTTTTTTTGCTAGTTTTCTAAAATCCTCAAAATTATAACAGTCATTTAGATTCATTACGATTAAAAGTTTTTAGAAAAAGTGATTTGTTGATTATCTGTTCCAGGATTAGTTTCTCCCCAATCATTATTAGAAATATGACTATAGCTATAACTTAAATTTGAATTTTCAAAAATATCTAAACCAAACTTTACCTCACTTTTAAATTCTAAGGCACTACCAAGGTCTTTGCCGTCACCTTTCTCATAATAGCCAGGTGAAAAGCTTGGTAAAATTTTTAATGGTCCAATCCCATATTGAGCCTCAACTCCAGTGTAAATATACACTGAACTTTTTTCAGTCATAAATGCGCCAGAAACAGGTTTAAATTTTCCTAAAAAGGTATTTCTAAATAAATTAGGATTCTTATGTTCCACACCAAACAAAGTTGTTTTATCATCACCTTCTTTATCGATTAAATCGAAGGTGCCTGTATAAAAAGAAATATCTTTATTTCCCTCGTTAGCCTTTACTATGCTTACAAATAAAAAAGTAATCAGTAAGGAAAGTACAATTTTAAATTTCATATTAAAAAAATACAACTAAATAGTTTACATGTACAGAGAAGTTTATTAATTTCTTCTTCTTACTAATATAAAAATAATGACCCCTCCAAAGATTAAAGCTAAATATGGTAAAACCCATAGCACGACGTTATGTTTATTAAGCTCAGGTTTAAATACAATCCACTCTCCATATTTATCTGACATAAAAGAGTAAATCTCTCTTTCTGTTTTTCCATCTTTAATTAAATCTTTCACTACAAGTTTTATTGTTTGAGCAAAATCAGAATTAGAGTCCGCAATAGATTGTCCTTGGCAAACTAGACATCTTAAATTTTTATGAATAGTATTTTGGTCAACTTTTTTTTCTACTCCACTAGCTAAGTTAAAATTTAACAACAGTGTAATCAAAATTAATTTAAATTTCATAGTTAATTAATTATTTTTATAATTGAATCATAATCTTCAGTTGATAATGGTCCCACAAATTTTTTTAAAATCATAAGATCTTTATTTACAAGAATACTCTCAGGAATTCCATAAACACCGAACTTAACTGAGCTTTTCCCCAGTTCATCTTTAGTCAATAAATCATAAGGATTTCCAAGATTATATAAAAAAGTTTCTGCTTGTTTTTTTTTATCTTTGAAGTTTACACCAAGTAATTTTAGGTTTTTTTCTTTGGATAGTTGGACCAGTAAAGGGTGTTCCTGTCTACATGGTAAGCACCATGAAGCCCAAAAATTAATCAATGTATAATTATTTTTTTTTAAATCATCTTCCTTGTAAAATTTATTTTCATCAAAATATTCAAGACTTATATTAGAAATTTTTTTTCCAGTTAAAAAATTTGTGCTATAGTTTGTATCTTTATTTAAGCTCATAAAGAACACTCCGACTATAAAAATAATAATTATAAAAATTGATACCTTAATTATATTTTGCATTTTGGAATAACCTTAAAGACCCACCTAAAACAATCATAATTACAGAAATCCAAATCCAAATCATAAGTGGTTTTTTTTGAAATTTAATATTGTAATAATCTGATCTGTCAATGTTGCTCATTGTCAAATAATAATCTTTTAAAAAACTAGTTTTAATTGCAGCTTCATAAGTTAATGTTTGAGGATTTTCATAAATTCTAATTTCAGGTTTTAAAATTTTTTTTTTATTAGTTTTATTATTTGTAATCTCCAAAGATCCAATCACAGCTTTATAGTTTAAAAACTTTTCTATTTCTAGATTTTGTAATTCTATAGAATAATTGTCAAAATTTTTTGTTTCTCCTAACTTAATATTATAATCTTTTTCTACAGAAAAAATATCATTTAAGCCAATAAACATTACCAATAGTCCAAATGAAGAATGAGAAATTATTCTGGCAAAATCAGTTTTATTTTTTTTGAAAGACTCAAAGGCATCTATTAAAGATGATATAATTAAAAAGATTGAAGATATAATAATTAAATTTGATAAAATACTATAACTTTTAAATAAAATAATTATTAAAAAATTAATTAAAATAGATCCCAATAAAATAAGCAGATAATTTTTTAAATTATTAAATTTTTCTTTTATCCATTTTACTTTTGGACCAATCGCCATTATTAGAAGAAATATAACTACAACTGGAATTATTACTATATTGTAAAAAGGTGGCCCGATTGAAATTTTATTTCCAGTAAGAACATCCGTAAATATAGGATATATTGTACCTAAGAAAACAGTGATTAAATAAAACATCATAAACCAATTGTTAACTAGAATAAATGTTTCTTTGCTGTTTGAATTTAAATCATAATTTTCTTTTTTATATTTTTTAAACAATAATAAAATAGAAGAAAAAATCATTAACGTTAAAAATAATAAGATATAAATTCCTCTAGTAGGATCACTAGCAAAGGTATGAACTGAATTTAAAATTCCTGATCTTACAAGAAATGTTCCTGTCACACTTAAAATAAAAGTTAACAAACATAAGGTAATAACCCAAAAATAAAATAAACCTCTTTTTTCAAAAACAATAAGTGAATGCAAAAGAGCCGTCATAACAAACCAAGGCAGCAAAGAAGCATTTTCTACTGGGTCCCAGAACCAAAATCCTCCCCAACCTAATTCATAATATGCCCATATAGAGCCAACCAAAATTCCAAGTGTTTGAAAACACCAGGAAATTAAAACCCAGTTTTTAATACTATGAGCAAATGCCGTTTGAGAATAATTAGTAATTAAAGAAGCCATCGCAGCTGAAAAATAAATGGATGACCCAACAAATCCTAGGTAAAGCAAAGGAGGATGAATTGCTAAAGCTGGATCTTGCAAAATAGGATTTAAACCCAATCCTTCTTTAGGGATTGGCGATATGGCACTAAATGGATTTGAATTGAATAAAATAAAAAATAAAAAACCAAGTATTAAAATATTCTGAATTACTAATGTAAATATCCTGTATTCTTTAGGGTGGTTTTTAGTAAAAATTAAAAATAAAAAAGAAAAGATCGTTAAAATAATAACCCATAGTAACAAACTTCCTTCATGATTTCCCCATGTTCCTGAAATTTTATAAAATAGTGGTTTTAAGCTGTGTGAGTTTTGATAAACGGTAGTTAACGAAAAATCAGAAACAATAAAGCCTGCAATTAAAGTAAAAAAACAAATGATTATTAATGTGCTTTGAAAAGTACTTATTTGATAAATTGTTTTAGGTATAAATTTACCAGATATTTTTAAGCATCTTAAAGCTGAATAAATTATCGTAAAACTCAAAATAATATTTATGAATAATAATAAATTTCCAAGATTACTTAACATTTTGCCTCATTATATTTTTTAGTTCAGGCGGCATATAATTTTCATCATGTTTAGCTAATATTCTATCAGCAATAAAAAAAGTTTTGTCCTTCAACTTACCTTCAGCTACCACACCTTTTTCTTCAGAAAATAAATTAGGAACTGTACCGCTATAACTAATGTTTAATTCATTTTGTAAATCTGTTATTGTGAATTTAATTTCTTCTTCACTAATAATTACAGAGCCTTTTTTTACCATACCTCCTACTCTTATTTTTTTTGTAAAATCTATATCCTGACTTTTCTTAATGTCAGTAGGTGACTTAAAATATAAAATATTTTTATTTAAAGATTGTAATATTGTAAAAACAGCTATCAAAGATGCTAATAAAAGAGCTGTTAAGAGTGTTGCTCTTTTTTTAGCTTTTTTTTGAAGCATTAACTGCTTTAGATTGTTTTACTATGAGACGACAAAACTTGTGAGGCAATCTTTGAATTTTCTACAACTGATTTTCTCTTTTCAGCGGATAACTCATTAATTTCTTTTGCAAATTCTCTCTCATATTTCTTAAGTGTTTTTTGAGTTTTATAAAAAACTATCCCACACGAAATAAATGTAATTGAAAAAGCAGCCCATACAAATAGACCGTAACCGTCCATATATAAAAAATTTTGAATCATAATCTTTTTAAGTTTTTTTTCTTCATTCTAATGATTTCTGTCTTATATTTCATTAGAAAAATTAACGCACAATATAATAACAGCACAAAAAACATAAGCAATAATGGCATTAACATTGACGAATGAATGGTGCTTGTTCCTGTTAATTTTATACTTGCGGGCTGATGGAGAGTATTCCACCAGTCAACTGAAAATTTAATTATTGGTATGTTAATTAAACCTATTATAGCAATTATACTTGATATTTTATTAGCTCGCTCTTCATTCAAGGTTAATTTATGAGAAACTATGAAACCTATATAAAAAAAAGCAAGTATAACCATAGATGTTAATCTTGCATCCCACGCCCACCAAGTTCCCCAGGTTGGTTGTCCCCATAATGATCCTGTGACAATAGCTAGACATGTAAACATTAGTCCCAACGGTGCAATGCTTTTAGTAATTATTATTAAATTTTTAGTTTTAAAAATAAAATTAGCTATAGATAAAAAAGCAATACAGGTAAATGAAGCTAAACCTATCCAGGCTGATGGAACATGAACATACATTATTCTTACACTATCCCCTTGCAAATAGTCAGGAGGGGAAAAAATTAATGCAAATGAAAGTGCAATTAAAAGTAAAATAAAAAATATAGAATTGATGAAACCAATGATTTTTCCAATTAAGTAAAAAATATTGCTAGGACTTAAAAAGCTAAACATAGTCTTTTAACTACTATAATATTATTTTTTTGGGAAGTTGTATTATAAGCCCAATTGAGAAAGGAGGGAGTTAAGTAAGGAAAATAAATCTCAATCAGGCTTAAACATATGAAATATATCTGCCGTCTTTGTCTTTGATTTGGATAAAAAATGTTAAATTTTAGGCAGTAGCAATTAGTTTGAAATTTTATGATAGCCAGCGCCTTTTTTACCAGTAAATATCTCCTCAATTAAAGGGTGTCTAACTGGTTCTTTTGATTGATCTAATAATAAATTTTGTTCTGAAACATACGCTTCGTATGTTACATCGTTACTCTCAGCTAGTAGATGGTAAAAAGGCTGATCTTTTCTAGGTCTAACTTCTTTAGGTATTGATTGGTACCATTCTTCAGAATTATTAAATTCAAAATCGACATCATAGATAACACCTCTAAAATCAAAGTGTCTGTGTTTTACAACTTCGCCTATCGAAAATTTAGCAGTATCTTTTGTAGACATATTTAATAGTTAGTAACTTTTAAATTAAAATCAATATCTAATTTATTAAAATTTTATTTTATGCTAGTGTTTATGTGTGAATAAGTCATTTTTAAAATTCATTACAGATTTTGGGCCTCTATTAATATTTTTTACTATTTATTACAAAAGTGGAAATAATTTAACTATTGCCATCCCTCCTCTAATAATTGCAACTCTTTTAGCTGTTGCAATCATGTATTTTATTGAAAAAAAAATTCCTTATGTTCCTTTAATTGGTGCAATTGTTATCTCGCTTTTTGGAGGGCTGACATTATATTTTGATAATCCAATTTTCATTTATATGAAGCCTACAATAGTAAACATTATATTTGCAGTTATTCTTATTGTTAGTAACATCTACTTTAATAAAAATTTCTTAAAACTTTTCTTACAAACCGCGTTTCAATTAAATGATGAGGGGTGGAAAAAACTTAATTTCAGATGGGCGTATTTTTTTATATTCTTAGCGATTTTAAATGAAATTGTCTGGAGAACGCAACCAGAAGCAACGTGGGTCAATTTTAAAGTTTGGGGAATGCTGCCGATTACTATTATATTCACGGGAATGCAAATGCCTTTGATAAACAAATACAAATTATGAATAAAATTAGATTAGTTATTAATAATGAGGCAAAAAAAAGAGATAAAGAAAAATTTTTTGTTAAAAAGGAATTACAAAGTATATTAAATTTATACGCAAAAATGGTTTCTAACGGCTCGTGGAAGGATTATTCTTTTACTTCAGGAATAAGAGAAGTATCGTTTAATGTATATCAAAGAGCATCGGAAAAACCTGTTCTCAGAATTTTAAAAAATTTAAGACCAAAATACTTTAATGAAAAATATCTCGTTAAGGACAAAAATGGCATAATTCTAAAAAAATCTGAAAATTTAAATCAATTAATAGATAAAACTAGTTGGAATAAATTAAGGTTAGTAAAATAATTATCTTCTTTGACCGAAAAGTCTAAGCAACATTATAAATAAATTGATAAAGTCTAAGTAAAGAGTTAAAGCACCCATTACAGCTTTCTTGCCCATTAATTCACCGCTGTCACTGGCCATGTACATGTTTTTAATTTTTTGTGTATCATAAGCAGTAAGACCTACAAAAATTAAAACACCTAAAATTGAAATCACAAAATACATCATTGTAGATTTCATAAAGATGTTAACCAGAGATGCAATTATAATTCCAAATAAACCCATCATTAAAAAAGAACCTAACTTAGTTAAATCTCTTTTTGTTGTGTAGCCGTAAATGCTCATTGCCCCAAATGTTCCGGAGGTAATAAAGAAAACTCTAGTGATACTTGCTCCCGTATACATTAAAAAAATTGAAGAAAGAGATGCACCCATAAGTGCTGCAAAAACCCAGAAAGTAGTTTGTGCTTTTGCTGCAGACATTTTTGCAATTCCAAAGCTCATATAAAAAACTACTGCTAGAGGAGCGAGCATTATAACCCACTTTAATCCTGATGCATAAATTGAGTTTCCAAAACTTGTTAAACCTACGATCTCGCCTGTTCCTGAAGTTACAACAGCCATTTTGAAAAACGTTAGAGCTATTAAACCGGTTAATAAAACACCTGATGCCATATAGTTATAAACTTTTAGCATATAAGCTCTTAAGCCTTGATCAATAATAGCTTCCGAGGCTGAAGATCGAACTGTCGATGTCTGTTTGTTAAATTCCATACATTATATATAGGTCTTTTTAATAACTTTTCAATAGTCAAAAATTGACCTAAAAAGCTTAAATTAATATTAAAAATCTATGAAATATAAAAAATTAGGTACTACAGATCTAGATGTGAGTTTGATTTGTTTGGGCACAATGACATGGGGCACTCAAAATTCTGAAAAAGATGCTTTTGAACAAATGGACTATTCCGTCAGCAAAGGTATAAATTTTTTTGATACGGCAGAAATTTACTCAGTTCCACCTACTGCAGAGTCTTACGGTAAAACAGAAGAAATGATTGGTAATTGGTTTGAAAAAAGAAAAAACAGAGAAAAAATCATTTTGGCTTCTAAAGTTGCTGGGCCTGGTTGTGATTGGATTAGAGGTGGTGGAAATAGTTTTGATGAGAAAAAGATAGGAGAAGCAATTGATGGAAGTTTAAAGAGATTAAAAACTGATTATATAGATTTATATCAACTACATTGGCCAGAACGTTCTACCAATTTTTTCGGAAAAAGAGAGTATTCAGTTAATGAAAGTGAGGGAAATTGGAATAACTTTGAAAGCATTCTTCAAGCTCTAGAAAAATTTATAAAAAACGGAAAGATCAGACACATCGGTATGTCTAATGAAACTCCTTTTGGTTTATCAAAGTATATAGAATTATCTAAAAGTAAAAACTTACCAAGAATGATGTCGGTTCAGAATCCTTATAACTTGGTTAATAGAACTTACGAAGTAGGTATGTCAGAAATATCTTTAAGGGAAAAATGTGGATTGCTTGTTTACTATCCGCTAGCAGCAGGTGGGTTGTCTGGTAAATATAGAAATGGTCAAATGCCAAAAAATTCTAGGATGGACCTTTTTTTTAAAGGTTGGGGAAGACATTTAAATCCCCTGGCTATGAAAGCTTATGATGAATATTATAAACTGGCCAAAGATAACAGCATGACGATGGTTCAACTGGCACAATCATTTGTCAATTCTAGGCCATTTGTAACTAGTAATATTATTGGGGCTACGACTATGGAGCAATTAAAAGAAAATATAGATTCAATCAATATAGAATTAACGGATGAGATAATGGAAAAGATTAATTTAATACATAATAACAATCCTAATCCGTCTCCTTAATCAACCCATTGAAATAGCCGATTTTTAGTATAAAAATAAATTTATGTTATTTAAAAAAATTTTTATAATTATTGCTTTCACCGTATTTTCACTGGATGCATTTGCGAACACTCCAAGATCGACTGGAAAATATAAAAACTGGGAAAGCTTTGTAGCAGAAACAGATAAAGGAAAAATTTGTTTTGCACAAACTGTTCCAACTAAAAGAGCACCAGCAGCAATTAAAAGAGATAAGTCAAAATTGTTTGTTACCTTTAGACCTACAGAGGATATTAAAGATGAGGTAAGTATAACCAGTGGTCATGATTATAAATCTTCTTCTGTTACAGCAAGTTCAGGAAAAAGAAAATATTCATTCTTTTCACAAAAAAGTTTTGCATGGTTGCTAGATGACCAAGAAGAAAAAGGGTTTATTAAATTAATGAAAAAAGCCACAAATGTGATTATTAAAGCTCGTACGACCGAGGGAGCAGAAACAACAGATCACTATTCAATGATGGGTTTTACTAAGGCTTATAATACAGCAAAAAAAACTTGCGGTTAAATGAAAAAAATTGTTCTAGCGTACTCAGGAGGATTAGACACCTCCATAATCTTAAGATGGCTTCAAGAAAATTATAAAGCAGAAATAATTGCCTATACATCAAATATCGGCCAAGACATGGACGAAAAAAAAATAATCAGAAACGCAAAAAGATTAGGTGTTAAAAAAATTATAATAGAAAATTTGAAAAATACATTCGTAAAAGATTATGTGTTTCCAATGATCAGGGCTCACGCAGTTTATGAAGGTGTATACTTGCTAGGCACATCCATCGCTAGACCTTTAATTGCAAAGAGACAAATAGAAATTGCAAAAAAATTTGGAG
>Ga0213869_10002055_pt1 | contig 14301 bp, 8 predicted proteins | sample PICome_10_FD_160083 | JGI IMG/M metagenome (GOLD analysis project Ga0213869, IMG submission 160083) | Coastal seawater microbial communities near Pivers Island, North Carolina, United States - PICO132 | ecosystem: Environmental > Aquatic > Marine > Coastal | place: USA: North Carolina...
CTCTTCACCAGAAATAACTTCGAAAGTTTCTTCTCTCCACTCTAAACCATATGCAATTGACACTGAATCAACCTGTTTTGATAAATCAAAATTAAATGTCTTTTCAAGTTCAATATATGAACCAGTATAAAAGTTGCGAGGTGTATCTGGCCCCATTGATGGGTTTACTGTATTGTTTAATCCAAAATCAGCTTCGTTTCTGCCTACTGTCCCACTTACATCAAATGAATAACCATTTAAGAAACCATCTAAAATATCGCCTCTTCTTCCTATAGTTAAAGAGGTATCTGTTATGTTTCCAGTAAACCTTGGTGTATAACCGCCAGGAGCAATTTCATTCATAATGAAGCAACTTGAGTCAGCCATTATTAAATCCCTAGTAACATAGTCTGCAGGATCTACATTTCCTGAGTAGCCTGCACCATATTGACAAGTTCCATCTACATCACCGACAAGCCTTAAAGTACCAGAACCATTAGTAAAAACACCACTTCTATCATCTGGATTACGGAAATAAAAACCTCCATCTACATCTCTCTCAGAATAATTACCAAACATGTATGATTCTGAGCCATCACTGTTAGTGACGCCTGCATTCATGAAGAATGTAACATCATCGTCAACTTTAGGTGCTCCCCATATTTGAGCAATTCTTTCAACATCTGTGTTACCAGCTGCAATTAGCTTTTCAACGTCAGGACGCATTTCACTTCTTGATGTGTCATCTGCTTGTCTAATTTGAAAACTTGTTGTTACAAAGCCATCCTGGCCTAGAGGCATACCATACTTTCCAGCTATGGTTGTTGTTTCGCCATCGCCTTCAGTATATTCGCCCATTTTGTATGAAAGACTACCGCCCTCTGAAATGTCATCAAGCACGAAATTTAAAACTCCTGCAATAGCATCTGAACCGTACTGAGCTGATGCTCCGTCTCTCAAAACCTCAACTCTTTTTAGAGCAATAGCAGGTATAACTGAAATATCAGCACCCTGAGAACCATCGTTAACTCCGCCGCCTTGAAATGCTATAACTGATGCATGATGGCGCCTTTTACCATTAACTGTAACTAAGGTTGCATCAGATGAAAGACCTCTTAAATTTGCAGGTCTAATCATACTTGCTGCATCACTAATTGGTTGTAAATGAACGTTTAATGATGGAACGCTTCCTTGAAGCTGCATAAGCAAATCATCTGTACCAGTTTTGCTGATATCCTCAGCGCTCAAAACGTCTACAGGGACTGGTGAGCTAGAAACTGATCTAGGCTTGCCACGAGTACCAATACTTACGACTTCTTCAACGAATTCGCTGTCTTGTGCTAATGAACCAACTGAAAGCATTGAACTTATAGCTATTATTGTTGTTAAGGACAATCTTGAAAAGGTCCAAAAAGCTTTATTTAACATGTTATCTCCCTAAGAATAGATAAAAATATTTATTTCTAGGAGGATTTATACACTAATTTATGCTTTTTAGCGAATTAAACATGTAAAAATATTCTAAAAAACCTATAGATATAGGCTTTGTAACACCTCATGAAACAAAAAACTAAGAATTTTTAACCCTAATATTCGTTATTTGTATTTATTAGATCTATGTTTCCACCAATAGCAACGGTATTTACTGTAATTACCTTCTCATCTATGAATTGCAGCAGATAATTAGGGCCTCCTGCTTTAAAACCTGAGCCTGAAAGGTTCTTTCCTCCAAAAGGTTGAGTCTCAACCACAGCACCAACAATGTCCCTATTAACATACACGTTTCCACTCGTAGTTTTCTGCGCTATGTCTAAAGCTCTTGAGTCGATTCTTGTTTGAATGCCAAAAGTCAGCGCAAAACCTTTTGAATTAATTTCTTTAATAAAGTTAGTTAAATTTTCTTCTGTGAATGAAGCTATATGCAAAATTGGTCCAAACTGCTCTTCGCTTGGTAAAGATCTTAATTTAAGCTCAATAAGAGTTGGGGGAAGATATGAGCCGTCACTTGGAATGTTATTTTTAGATTGGAAACATGAATTACCCTCAGACTCCATTGAAGCAATATAATTTTTTAATTTCTTTAAAGCTTTAGAACTAATAATTGGCCCAATATCAGTACTCAAATCATCAGGAGTGCCGATTGAGAGATCATTCATAGCTCCTTTAAGCATCGTAAGAAGCTCTGAATAAATATCATAATGCACAAGAAGCACTCTTAAAGCTGAGCACCTTTGACCTGCAGAGTTATATGCCGAGCGAATGATGTCATCACAAGCTCTTTCTAATAGAGCACTTGAATCAACAATCATTGTGTTCAATCCTCCTGTTTCAGCAATTAGAGGGACAAGTTTTCCTGGTTTTAAAGATAAGCTTTTATGAATATCTTTTGCTGTCTGTAAAGAGCCAGTAAAAGCAACTAGGTCTATGGCTTGATTCAATATAATAGCCCGCCCCAATTCACCATGCCCAAGAAATAAATGAAGAGCATCATCTGGTAGCCCTTGATCATAAAATAGCCTCATGGCCTCAAAGGCAATAATTGAAGTATGCTCAGAAGGTTTTGAAATTACTGTATTGCCAGCAGCTAAGGCGGCTGAAATTTGCCCAATTGTTATCGCAAGTGGAAAATTCCATGGACTAATACATAAAACAGTGCCTTTAGGCTCGAAGTCTAAAATATTATCCTCGCCAGTTGGACCTCTTTGAAAGGAAGGCACTAAATTTAATGCCTGATAAGAATAATATCGAAGAAAATCAATAGCCTCTCTAATTTCATCAATAGCATCTTCAAGAGTTTTTCCGGCTTCATGCATTAATAAGTAGACAAACTTAGCCTTCTCATCTTCAAGCCTATCTGCAACGGAAAGAAGAACTTCATTTCTATATTCCTTTGAGCAATTAGCCCACTGATCCGATGAGCAAATGGAATTAATATCAAGAGATTTCAAATTGCATGTTTCAATAATTCCAATGGGTTTTCTATTACATTTAGATATTGCCTCAATTGGCGAATTATTCTGAAGATTGTTTGTTGATATGGAAGATGCATGAAAGCTCGTCTCAGAAAATTGATTAACCTTAGTCATTAGAATATTAATCTGCTCACTCTCACTTAAATCTAATCCCCTTGAATTAACGCGCGGAAGGTATAAATTACCTGGGAGTGGCACATTTGATATATCAAAATGATCTATCCTCTCTTTAATCTTATCTCCTGGATTTTGAGCAAGATCAATGTCCGGAATATTTTTATTTAAGTATTTATTTATGAATGAGCTATTAGCTCCGTTCTCAAGAAGCCTTCTGACCAAGTAAGGTAATAGCTCTTTATGCCGACCTATAGGGCAATAAATAGTTGTCTCTGGGAATTGCTTATAAGACGCTTGGCAGGCCGAATAAAGTAATTCCCCCATGCCATAAAGCCTCTGAAATTCAATCTTAGTATTGATGCTTTTGCTAAGACTCATAAGTGAAGCAATTGAGTGCGCATTATGAGTTGCAAAGCTTGAATCCAAATTTTTACATTCGAGAAGTCGCTTTGCAGTAACAAGATAATTAAGGTCAGTTAGGTATTTATTTGTAAAGACTGGATATCCATCTAGCCCTTTTACTTGGGCATTTTTAATTTCGTAATCCCAATAAGCCCCCTTCACTAGTCGCACATGCATTTTTTCTCTTTGCTGAGATAAATTATCTATCTTATTAATAACAGCAAGTGATCTTTTGCCATAAGCTTGAACTGCTAATCCAAGCCCAGGCCATGATTTAATTGCAGGATCTAATGCAAGGGCATCAATCAAATCTAAGCTTAAAGATAAACGATCTTGTTCTTCTGCATCAATTGTTAAAGCTATATTCTTATTTACAGCCTCTAGTACAAGCGCTTTCAGCCTTGGAAATAAAAACTTCTTAACATTTTTATTGTGAAGAGCGTCGTATTTAGAATAAAGTGCAGAAAGCTTAACGGAGATTCCATTACTCAAATTTCTGCCAGAATTAATCTCTGATATTAAGTGAATAGATTCCATGTAAGAATCAAAATACTTAATTGACTGGTCTTCATTTCGAGATGCTTCTCCAAGCATGTCGAAAGAGCATGAATGTTTCTCTAACCATTGAGCGCCCTTCAGTTCTTGAATACTTTCGGCACAAACAAACTCTTTGCTGAGAATTTGCATTGCCATCTGTACCGCTTCTCTTATAGAAGACTCTCCAATTTTCTTGCCAAGTGAAATTAGCCAATTATTGCTAGCGTAATTAGATGCATTAAGAAATTTTTTTGAAAAAGTAAGTCCCCAGGTTGCCGAATTGACTAAAAAGCTTTCAGCCTTGCCTAAGTGTTCTGACCACTTTGCAGAAGTAAGTTTTTCATTTATCAAAGCATCTCGAGTCTGAGTATCTGGAATACGCATCAATGATTCAGCCAAACACATAAGAGCAATTCCTTCTGAATTAGACAGGCAATATTGCTCCATGAACGCATCCAATTTTGTACGTTGACTCTTATTATCTCGACAATATTGAATGATTGACTGAGTTTGCCGCGTTATTTCTGGATCATCTAAAAAATATGATTCTCCAAGTAATAATTTTGCTAGTTCTTGCTCATCAGCAAGCTTGCCCTCGATGTTTAAATGCATAAATTAATCTTATCTAGTTAAAGCAGGTATATGCAAGAACAAATGCCTTTTATAATTTAAGGAAAAAATTTTTTAAACGAGATGATTCTAAAAATTAATTATTGATCATGTGCTTTACTAAAATTAGCAAGAATCAAATTTAATAAAGAGTTTTAAAATATAAAGCTGAATTTTTGAAAAAGAAAACTTAGGCTGATCGTCTTTTTTTATTTTGATAGAAAATAAGCTCTTGTATCCAGTTTCTTTTGTTTGTTTCGTACATAAAAGATGACTTTTCAGAAAGGATGATCCTTCCGCCATCCATATCAACTCTTATTGAGTCAGTTTTGATAATTGTTCCATCGGCTAGATGAACTTCTCCAGTTATGTTTCCAGCTGTATCTTCAGGATGAAGATTGGAAAATATCTCTACTAATTCTTCTTTTTTCATATTTTGTAACAGCCCCATCTGATAACGTTGTCAATTATATACAAAAAATAGAATTTTAAAAGAACGACTTGATGCATTTTTAAGAAGCAACTTTTTGCCATACAAAAAACTTTGTAGCGATATAAAAGCTAAACAAAAACCAAAATAAGATACCAAGAGAATTAACATTCATCGCAAATAGCCCTCCGCCATCATTTGCAATGTCGCGCATTGTTGAGGCTATAACGCTTAAGGGTAAACAGTTTGCCAAAGGCTGAATTAATTGAGGTAATGAGGAAATTGGAAAAAAAATACCCGATAGAATCAATTGCGGAAAGGTAAATAATAAAACCAATGGGCGAATTGATTCTTGTGTTTTAGCAAGACTTCCAAGAAAGAAACCTACGCATAAAAAAATAAATGCGCCTAATAAAATGACACCATAAAGTGATATCAACCCTCCAACTATATTAATTTTTAAGAGCCCTATTGCCAGACCCAAAATTACTGAAAGTTGAATCAAAATGATAAACATTCTTGCAAGCACAATTGAGATAATAAAATCCTTGGGTTGAATTGGAGTAACAAAAAGCCTTTTGAGAATACCTCTTCTTCGATATTCAACAATATTAAATCCACTACCAGCAATACAAAGGTTCATAAGCATGTATGCCAAAATTCCAGGCAAGAGAAAATCAATGTATCGCTGCGGTCTAGATTTTACATCTTCAAGTTCAAGAGAAAACATAGGTTTAATATTTCTTAAATCTCTCTCTATAGAAAGAAGAGTTGCTTCTAAGGAATCTCTAATTGCATCCACCTGCCTAACTTGAGAGGCATCAAGTAATAATCGAAGTTTTCCTGGATTGGGTGATTGATTGAAAGTTTCTGGAATAATAATTAAGGCAGTTTGATCTGCAGTTATTAATTCATTTATAAGGGTAGATTCAGCACCCTCCTTAACTTCAAAAGCTTTCTCCTTTTTTACTAATTCAACAAATTTGAGTGATAGTGGATCTTGAGACTGATTCACTAAGCCTAATTTTGTTGGATCCGGTTCTCCCCCAGAAAACATGAAAATTCCTGTAAAAATTAATGGAAAAAGCAGACTAAAGAAGAGTGATTGTCGATCTCTATAGAATATTTTAATAAAGGTTGAAGCAAGGTGAATTTGAGGCTTAGTTAGCATGTTCTAATCTCTTAACCCATGTCCTGTAAGAGTCAAAAATACATCCTCTATATTTCCATGTAATGGTATCTCTTGTGGCTTAGGGGCATAAGCTAAAATAAGTTGCTGAGGTGTATCTAGAGCAATAATTGAACCCTTATCCATAATTGCAATCCTTTCACAAAGATATTCAGCCTCTTCCATATTGTGAGTTGTTAAGACAATTGTCATTCCCTCATCATTTAAATCTTTAACTAAATTCCATAAATTTCTTTTTGCCTGAGGGTCAAGCCCGGTGGTTGGCTCATCAAGAAATAGTATTTTTGGATTATTGACCAAAGCGCAGGCTATAGAAAATCTCTGCTTTTGACCGCCGGATAAATCATCAGGTAGAGCAAATAATTTATCTTCTAAATTAACCTTAGCAAGCAAAGCTTTGGGCTCAATAGATGTTGAATAAAGATTGGCAAAAAGAATCAATAAATCACATAGATTTAATCTATCAAAATATTCATTTGATTGAAGCTGAACTCCGATAATTTTTTTAACTTTATAAGGATCATTTTTAACATTAATACCGTCAATAAGAACCTCTCCATTATCAATTGTGCTCAATCCCTCTAGCATTTCCAGCGTTGTTGTTTTACCTGCTCCGTTGGGACCTAATAAACCAAATATTTCTCCAGAATTAATTTTAAGATTAATCTTATTGACAGCTGCAAAAGATTGGCCTGAATTATCTGGACTTGGGTAATGCTTCTCTAGGTTAGTCACTTTAATAATTGACATAAATGCTCTTTAATTTAGTCATATCGAATAATATGACCCAAGGTAATAAATAATAATTTCTAGACTACCCATTTAATAGGGCAATATCCTCTGGACGCAGCAGATCCTCGCCAATACTTTCTAGCAATGGCTTGAGATTTTTAGCATAAGGCTTCCATCGACCCATACCCTTTTTATTAATTGGCTGTCTAACTTGCTCTGAACTTGCGGTTCTAACAGACCTATTTGTTTTATGAAATGAAATGCAGCCTTCTTCATAAGGCAAATCTAGAAAATCTAGCATTCTTCTTACTTGCCCTTCGAGATCTTCAATTACATCCTCATTATCTACTCTTAGTATTTTATTAGGCAAAACCTCATCCCAATGATCCATAAGTTTTATATAGCCTTTATAATAACTGCCCGCTTCTGCCAAACCATATGAAAATTCCTGACCTTGGGCAAATAATTGTTTGAACATACTAAAACAACAATCCAGGGGATATCTTCTCGCATCAATTATTTTTGCATTAGGCATAATTAAATGAATTAATCCAATATGCCTGAAGTTGTTGGGCATTTTGTCGGTAAACATCGGGGCGCCTTTTCGATGAATTCTTGTTTCATCAATATATGCCTTACCCATAACTTTTCTTTGATCAGCATCAAAATTCTTCATAATTTGAGGATAGTTTCCTTTTTTTCCATAAACATCCTCTCCTCTAAGATTATGTGCTAGAGATAAAATATTTGGTAACTCCAAAGTACCGTCAATCATTGAATGAGATGCTAAAATTTGTTCAATTAATGTAGAACCAGCTCTGGGCAAGCCTACTATAAAGATAGGATCTTTGGATGTGCAGCCACCCACTCCTAAATTATCAAACAAACTCTTTTTACATATATCTATTTGCGCTTGAAATTCTGCATCCATTCCATCAATAGAGTATTTGCTTTGATCATTCTTGATCTTGTTTCCACTTCTGTAGTGATAGAAAGCTTTATCAAAGTCTTCAATAAGCTCGTATGCTTGAGCAAGTGCAAAATGGAAATAAGTTCTTTCTTTAAGAGATAAGTCCACTCTATCTAACTGATCGTTCATCATATTTAACTCAATATCAGAAAAATTGTAAGTTTTAAGGTTGGATAAAGAGAAAAAAGCCTCGCCGTGATCACCTTTAATTTTATAAGCTCTTTGATAACTTTTTATGGCATCTTCTGTTCTGCCTAATGTTTTTTCTGCATGCCCCTTAGAGGTATGCGCGCTGAAATTATGGGGGCTTTTTTGGACTATCTCACCTAAAATTTTAATTGCATTTAGGTTGTCACCACTTTGCATCATTTCAACTGCTTTTTGTAAATGATATAACGGATTATCAGGAAATTTTTTACATAAAATATTTACTTGTTCCGTTGTTTTAGCAAACTTTTGAGTTTTTCTTAAAACCATCAAGTACTTCATTCTTAAATCTGGATCATTTGGTTCAAAATCGGTAGCCTTCTTTAAAAGATATTCTGCATCATTGTAGTGTCCGAGCCTGCTTGCTATTTCAGCTAATTGAGACATTGCATAAACATGAGTTGGATTTTTTTTAAGAAATTCTCTGCATTTAATTTCTGCTAAACCCAATCTATCCTCATTCATAATTTGATCAATATATAGAAGTGCATTTGGTAATTTTTTTAATCTATTAAGCTGATCAAGAGCATGATCAGAAGCTTGCTGATTATTATTTTTTTTAAATAAATCATGAAGTGATTTCCATGAGCCTAGTAATGCGGGATTTAATTCGCATGCTTGTCTGTAGTTTCCAATTGCAATCATTTCATTTCCAATCAACCGATTTAGATGGCCCAGCTCTTGGTAGGCTCTTCCCATATCTGGTGCGTGACGCAGCAACATCTCAATATATTTTTTTGAATCTTCAAACTTTTTTAAATATCTTGACGAGACTGCGGCAAGATATAGGCTATCTATATGATCTGGATACCTTGAAAGATTTATTTCTAATATTTTTAAAGCCTCAGCAAATCTGTTTTCTTTAACTGCAAGAGTAGCTTCATTTATATCAACTAAAAAAGTTGGGTCTTTTGTATCAACATTACTTTTGTTCATATTTTTTATAAATAAATTATACAAATAAAAAAGGGAGTAAGAACTCCCTTTTTTTATGAGAAGTAGGAATGCTAAAAATTATACTTTAACCTTAGACCCATCGTTCTTGGTCTTACGATCATAACTCTTTCTCTATCGAAGATAAATGTATTACTAATTTCAGCCCTTTTATCTGTTAGATTGTCAATATACATCTCGGCAACCCAGCTATCATTGCTAACACCTGCCCTAAAATTTGCTAAGGCATAGCCACTGTTAACGGCCCTATTTGGCTCCATGATATCTGAAAAACTATCGTCAGATACTGTTACTTGTCCTTGCCAATGAGCAGTATTACCAGAGCTTAAACCCCATTCCTTTCTAGCGGTAACATTTGCTTGATATCCTGGTGCAAACGCTAGCTCACTCCCCTCAACAATATCATTTGTGAGCGCAAGTCTTTTAGTAAGCTCAGTATCTAAAATTGAAAAAGCTCCTGAAAGCATTAGGTCATTTTCAGTAATGTAAATAAAATCCCCTTCGAGGCCAAGAATTTCAGCATCAGCTGCATTGTCTGAGAAGAATAAATTAACAATAGCTGCATCAAATATGGTGCTTTGAAGACCGGTGATGTCACTTTTGAAAATACTTCCATTGAATCGTAATGAGCCATCCATTAGAGTTGCCTTCCATCCAAACTCATAATTGGTAACTTCATCAGTATCAGTGACAGCTTTCACTGAGTAATTTTCATCTCCAGCCCCAACTGGTCTATTGAGAAGTCCAGGCCTGAATCCCTCCGACCAAGTAACATAATACATAAGATCATCATCTGGTTTCCAGGAATATGTTATCTTTCCTATAACTCCATCTGATTCAGCTTTATCAGGATATCCGTTAGGATTGTTTGGGCCGTACTGCACAGATAGGTTAGCACCTCCACCCCCGCTATCAGAAGTTTTACCTTTATTACCATATGCGCCATTAGCACTTCCTTCCAAATCAACCTCTATGTCATACCAGCGAGCTCCAACAGTAAGTTCACTTGTATCAGAAAGTGCAAAGTTTGCCTCACCAAAAATTCCTTGTTGTTTGTCAGTGCGCAATATGTCATTGACAAAAATTATTGGGGCGTTGTAAGGCCCTGGTTGAGAGTACCACCCTGCGCCAGCATTTCCACCCTGACCAGGTTGAGGGTTTGTATGAGGATAATTAGGAGCATAACCTGCTGCAATTTTACCTGACCCTGGATAAGTGAATTCGTTATGCTCAATCAACTCTAAATCACTTATAAAAACACCTGCTGTGATTGAAGTTGTGTCATTTAAATCAGTATTAATTCTTAGCTCATGGGTTGTGACTTCAGTTTCAGTTTCAGAGGCAACGTACATATCAGGTGCTTGACATGTTCCAGCAGAAACAACAGAAGTATAATTTGTGACCCCATCACATATATAAAATGGGACATATTGACCAACAAATAGATAGTCTGTGTAATCTATATTTTGATCTGTCGCTCTATCTGTGTATGCCCCAGCATAAACTACTTCAAGTTCGCCAATTGAGCCCTTAAGTGTGAGGCTCATGTTGTCAAAACTATCTTCATTTGTATCATCGCTATATCTTTGAATTTCAAGATCACCGAGTGTTGGATCTACAAAAAACACACCATCAGACTCAATATCTTGAGTCGCAACAGAAACTAAAGCATCCCAATTATCATTAATTTGTGACGCAATGCTAGCTCTAAAACCTTCATAAGTAACGTCATTAACATTATCTTTAACTATTGCATTTGCATCAAGGAATGTAGCAGCTGAAAAATCAGTTGGGCCGTCTTTTGCTTGAAAACCTGATCTTGTAGTTCCAACAGCAAGACCATTAGCTCTTACAAAATCTGCTGTTCTAAAACGCGCAGACTCCTTAGCATTTCTAGTTCCGGCAACTTGATCGATAAATCCACCTCGTCTATCCCTGTATGCAACAAATCTGAGAGCTGAAGATTCAGTAAGAGGTACGTTAGTCATATATTCAACTTTTGAGCCCATATCACCTTCAGGCATATATCTTGTTTCAACCTCAAGACTGCTTTCTGACTCGCCTATTACAGGTTTATTTGTAATCATTCTTACATTTCCAGCTTGTGAGCTAGCACCAAACAGTGTTCCTTGCGGACCAGATAAGACCTCTACACGATTAATATCAGCCGCATAAACATCTAAATTTCTTCCTGGTTGAGCTAAAGGTTGTTCATCTAGGTAAAAAGATACATTTGGCGCCAAACCTGCCACCCCTGCAGTTGTAAGGGCGGGTGTGGTTGAGGCAAGGCCTCGAATATAGATAGTATTATTACCAGGTCCAGAACCACCAGCTGTTACTCCAGGTAATTGCAATAAATAGTCTTCAAACACATTCACGCCCTTCTGCTCAAGAGACTCGCCCCCTAAAGCTGAAACAGAAATTGGAACACTTTGTAAACCTTCCTCTTTCTTTCTCGAGGTAACCACAACTTCCTCAATAGTAGCTTGAGATTGAGCAGAAATGTATCCACTATAAGCAGAGGCATTTATAATTGCTAATGCAGAAATAGCAGATATTATTCTTCCAAAAAATTTATCAAAGTTTGTTTGATTAAAAGCTAACTTTAGATTTTGAATAGTACTTTTCATAGTATTGATCATAATTTCCCCCTAGGGATTTTTTTTAATTTAGAGTTGAGTGACGGACTGAAATCGGTTGTGAAACCTTCTTCCATCGTGATATTTGCTTAAGTCAAAACTTAAGTTTTTTAAAGACATGTCTAGACCATAACAAATGAACATCAAAAATTTAAGTAAATATAAAAAAAAGACGCTTTATTTTTAATTTGAGGTATTTATCAAGCATATTCAGTAGACTAATCGCGATGTTTACCAAAATCGCGCCCAAACGCTTCCTTTTCTCTATTTTTTTAATTATTGCTTTCATTGGTATTACGCTTACCAATCTCAAAGAGGCTGATCAATTATTCGCAGATGCTCAAAATCAAATTTCTGATAGCTTGGGTTGGTTGATTATCCTCCTTACTAACGTTTTTTTAGTGTTTGTAATTTATTTAGCTTTTAGCAAGCATAAATCATTGATTCTTGGAGGGCCGGATGCAAAACCAGAGTTCTCACGAGTAAATTGGATAGCTATGCTTTTTAGCGCAGGTCTTGGTGTTGGCTTGTTGTTTTATGGTGTAGCTGAACCCATCATGCATCTTAGCTCAGATCTCATCCATAAAGATGGTGCATCTTTTTCAGACAGAGCTAATCTCTCAATGAACCTTGCCTATTTGCATTGGGGATTTCATGGTTGGGCAATCTATGGCGTTGTTGGAATTTGTTTTGCATATTTTTCCTATAACAATAAATTACCTTTTCGGGTAAGTTCATTTTTCTCAGGCCCATTAACAAGAAATATTTGGGGAAGAGTATCATTAGATGTTCTAGCAATCATTGCCACAATATTTGGCATAGCCACCTCCCTAGGGCTTGGTGCAAATCAAATCAATTCTGGGCTCAGCTATATGGGTGTAATTGAAGGCAGCTTTATCAATACTGTTGGGATCATAATTCTTATAACCCTTATGGGGCTAGCTAGTGTTGTATTGGGTTTGAAGGTAGGAATTAAAATCTTATCTCAAATAAACATCGTTTTATGTATTATTTTTCTATCCTTTATTTTTATTACTGGGCCAACAAGCTATATCTTAGATGGTCTTGTGCAAAATCTAGGCTCATATGTTCAAAAATTGCTGAGTTTATCTACAAATACTCACGGTTATTCAGACTCTTCATGGCAAAATGCATGGACTCTTTATTATTATTCTTGGTGGTTTGCATGGTCTCCATTTGTTGGACTGTTTATTGCAAGAATATCCTATGGCAGGTCAATTCAAGAATTTCTAATAGGAGCGGTATTGGTTCCAACCTTTATTGTTTTCATTTGGATGGGTGTTTTTGGCAACGCAGCTATCTATCAAGAATTTATGGAGCCTTCGTCTCTGAGTACAGCAATTAATAATGATATAGCCGTTTCATTATTTATTTTTTTGGAGCAATTCCCCTTTTCTCAAGCAATCATGTGGCTAGCAATCATAATAATATTAACTTTTTTTGTAACCTCATCTGATTCAGGAGCCTTGGTTACTTCAATGCTAACTGCCGCAAAGAAAGAAAATTTTAAAGATGAGCCACCAATGATTTTAAGAATTATTTGGGCATTATCTCTAGGTATAATTTCAGTAGTGCTTTTAGCTGGAGGTGGTATTGGAGCACTTCAAACATCCGTCATAGTTACAGGCGTCCCCTTTGCGATCTTAGTTTCGTTTGCTGCAAAAAGTCTTCTAAAAGATCTTAATAAATGACTTCTATTACAGAAGAAAATAAAGATATTGCTATTAAATTTTTTGAAGCCCTGAGCTCAGGGTCTGGAACCTATTTAGATTATTATAATGATGATTCAATTATCTGGACTGCTGGAGATAATGCCATTGGCGGCACAAGAACAAAGCAAGAAATTGTAGACTTTGCTCAAGGCATTCTCTCTGCTTTTCCAGACGGCATTAAATTTAATATTACAGGTATAACTGCCGAAAATGAGAGGGTTGCTGTTGAAGTAAGTGGAGAAGCAATTCATGCTTCAGGCAAGGACTACAGTAATAAATATCATTTTTTATTGAAAATTAAAAATGGAAAAATTCTTGAATTGAAAGAGTATATGGACACTCAATTGGCTGCAAAAATTCTCCTCGGGGATTGATGTATTAAAAGTTTTAACAGTTAAAAGAGGCTGTTGAGCCTCTTTTTTTAATCAAAAAAATTTATAAATTCTGAGCAAAAAAGGCATGCAAAAAATAACGAAATAAAGATTGGACAGCAAGAAATTCAAGGCTTATTATCAAAAAATAATATGATTTTTTTTGTTAATTTTTAAACCTGTTTATGTCAAATCAATCCTCTAAATTTCCCTCAGATGCAGAAATAGTTATTGTTGGTGTTGGGGGTATTGTGGGATCAATGCTTGCCTATTGGTTAGCAGAACTTGGACAAAAAAATATTGTAGGTTTGGAAAAATCTACCATCATTCCTTCTGACATAGCCTCAACGGCGCATGCTTCAGACTTTGTCTATAACACAACCCATGACAAGCTTGGTTGTTGGGCAACAAGCTTCAGCAGAAAGTTCTATGAGGACAATGGATTCTTTCTAAAAAAAGG
>Ga0213869_10002057_pt1 | contig 14293 bp, 14 predicted proteins | sample PICome_10_FD_160083 | JGI IMG/M metagenome (GOLD analysis project Ga0213869, IMG submission 160083) | Coastal seawater microbial communities near Pivers Island, North Carolina, United States - PICO132 | ecosystem: Environmental > Aquatic > Marine > Coastal | place: USA: North Carolina...
GGATTACTAGTTGGAGGTTGGGCTGTAGAGAATTATGATTGGCAAATGGTATTCTTGATTAATGTCCCAATTATATTGCTAGCCTTAATATTGGGATTAGTTGTTGTTCCAAACTCAAAAGATAGTAGAAGAACACCATTAGATCCTATGGGTGCTTTTTTGTCGATTGCCGCTCTGGGGACTATTTTGTACGCAATAATTGAAGCCCCCACACTAGGTTGGGATAGTCCGGAAATTCTCACTATCAGCGCACTGGCAATTGTTATGACTTATTTATTTGTTAATTGGGAAAAAAAAGTCGAATATCCTATGTTACCAATTGAATTTTTTAAATTCAAAGGCTTCTCTTTGGGGTTAATCGCAATTATGTTAGCTTCATTCGTAATGTTTTCATTTATGTTTACGCAGATGTTACATTTCCAATTAGTAAGGGGTCACACGGCTCTTGAAGCAGCAGTTAGATTTCTGCCTCTTCCATTAGGATTGATGCCCGCTGCTGCAAATAGTGATAGGCTGTCTGCTAAATTTGGAAGCAACAATGTTATCTCTGTAGGATTGCTATTGATGACGGTTGCAATGGCTATATTCACCACTGTTGAGATAGATTCGGAATATATCCGATTAGCATGTATTTTCTTATTACTTGGATTTGGAATGGGGTTAACATTAGCCCCGGCCACGACCGTAGTAATGGATTCTGTACCCTCGGATAAAGCAGGCGTAGGTAGCGCCACAAATGATGCAAGTAGAGAAGTTGGGGGGGCCCTAGGGATAGCAATTGGTGGTAGTGTTTTGAATGAATACTATCAAAGAAATATGATTATTCCTGAAGGATTGGATTTAGGTACTGTTCCACTGGAGTCGTTTCCAGCCGCAATGCAAATCGGGGCTGAGATGTTAGAGAATGGCAATATGTTAGGCGCTGCTTTGATTGAAAATGCACAACTCGCATTTATGGAGGGAATGATCGCTTCAGCGACAGTAATGGGAATAATTGCTATATCGAATGCTATCTTAGTTAAGATATACATGCCTAGGAAAATAATCAATATTTCCATAGAAGAAGAGTAATCTTCTTTCACTCATTTGTGAGTGAGGTCTAATTAAACATTCAGATCAGTCTAACCTTTTCCTATATTCGTGATAGTGGGGGTGTTTTTCATGTACTGGAATTTCTTTCCACCCCATTATAATCTGAGAAACTCCATCAATTCGCCTCCCTGCTCCATCTTCTGGCCTTTCCTTACCTGGACTGCCCAAGAATCTTGATGGAGTGTCTGGATTGGCCTCATTATCCAAATAATTAGAAACCTTAGTTGTTAATATTTCTTTTAAGTCATTCATTATAGTAATGGGCATCTTTGGTATTTTTTGATGTTTCTTTAATCTGGTATTACTATGTACGATTTCGAAGAAGTGATGGGCTATATCTGGCCAAAGTTTGAAAACTTCTGGAGGAGGGATCGGAAGGACAGATATTTTTTTACCAACTAACACATCAATACTAGGAACTTCTCGTGGTTCAAAACAGTGGGCCAATTCAATATATCCAAAAGAATCTCCTCTTGATTCGTCAGTTAAGATAGACATTAAATCATCAGTCATACGACTTTTCCACCATTCATTATTTTCTGAAATATCATTTTTCTTGTATATTTTGTCATATACCTCATTTAGATTCAACCCCTCTAATCTTTCAACTGAAATCAATGTTTCATCATCAAGTCCAAAATCTTCAATCCCACTTCGATTTATGATATCGTAAGATACATACTTTTCTCTTCCAGTTTCTATCTCATAGACTGTATACTCATCACTTCCAATAACTACAGAAGATGCTATTTTCCCTTTCCAATCGTCTATTATTCTCCAGGTATCGGCAGTCTTTTTACTCGTGCCGCCAGGTTTAGTTTGTATCCAAACTTTGAATGGTAACTCAATTGAACCAACCGAGGCTTCGTCTTCGTGTTTTTCAATCGCAAATGATAAAAATGCAGTGTTATTACTAATATAGATATCATCTTTACTATCTACGAGAATATGGACGGTTTTAGATTCTCCATCCAGCCTTAACTCAGCTATATTCATGTGTGAAATGTTTTCTATCACTCTAAGAAAAGCTTCTGTAAGATTATCGGGGAAAGAGAAAACTGCATATTCCTTTATATGACCCCATAAAGTTCTTACATGTTCTTTCCAAGTGAATCTTATCCTAGTTTCTTCATCGGATACTTTGATTTCTTTCAATACGCCCTCTAAGTTTACAATGTGGTTTGTTAGGAAATGGTTAAATTCTTCATCCGGAACATATCTTGTAGTCATACAAATCGAGTTTGTCGCGAGGGTATATAAAGAGTCCAGTCAAGGTTTCGGCAAATCGTTTTCTGCATATGGAAGAACAAACAAAAGAAAATAATATATTCAAACTCTCTATTATTCTTATTAATGTATACTCCCTATTTAGAAATATAATGGATATAAATGAAAGAAAAATGTTTGCGGATTTTTTTTATCAAGTAGCAATCATGGGACGGGCCCCGAAGCGGACGTTTTTCAAAAGGCTCTCAATATAGCGTTTTTCTCTAAAATATATTTTTGCCTTCATATTTTATGAATTCGGAGTTTATATACCTAACACAATAATACTGTATAATCCCAGAGGGGGAAAAGGAATAAAGTGATAGAAATGAAATACGGGAAAATAAAAAATATATCAAAAATAAAGAAATTGAAATATAAAATATCTAAGAGAGTGAGGGATGGCTTTTGTGGCCAATATTAATCCTATTAGCAATAATTATTGCTGCACCGTGGATGCTAATATTTCTTATACCGTGGTATATTATGAGGTAATTGATTATGACTGGTTGGACTACTGAAAATGTAGATTATTGGCTCAAACGTGAGCCCGACAAAACTGTAAAAATAAGAAATATTTCTCCTCTTCATCTACCTTTCGGATTATACACTGAATTAGGCTGGATGGAAGATCGTAAGGAGTTTCATGTGATTAAAAATGGAGTTATTGGGCGTGGGAAACCATACTTAAGGATAATTTATTTCAGGATATTTAGAGAATTAAGATGGTTTGCGAAAGAAAGAACTTTTCTGATAATTAAAAGAGATTTATTTGGCCGGAAGAAAGTAGAGATGATTTATCGGTTTAAAGACAGAGACATAATCAAGCTTGGTCAATATAGAAAAACAATTAGGAATCAGAGGAATACATCAACTGCATGGCTATATGTTGAAAGAGGGATTTATGGAGGGCCTTTACATGATTATTTACTTGAAGGTCCAAGATTACAGATATTGAAAGTTAGGGACTTTTTAGTAGAATCTGTAACTAATCAACAATCTTCTGATGAAAACTATGATGGGGAAAGTTGGTCAATTGGTTGGGATGAACTAGATTGCGAACCTTTCATCTATGGTGGCGGACATGGTACAGGATATGGAAATAGGGTCGACTATCGTGTACAAGAAGGCTTCAAGTAATTAGGTGAAAAAATGGATGAAAAAACTAAGGATTTAATGGAAGAGACTAGGATAGCACTATCTGAACGATTACAACAAATAGAAAATACATCTTACGAAGAGAGGATTGGTTTTGATTGGCGTGGACACCTGTCCTCATTGTGGGAAGCGGTTAGGACAAACTTCGATGCCAATTGTCCAGAAACTTTAACTGAACTCTTTCTAACTCAAGTATGGAAAATATCTAGATTAAATGTAGGTGAATTAAGATTAGATGGTGAATCAAAACAGGTTAATGTAATTGTTGACAATGATGGTGAACTATTCTTTAGTAACAATACGGCTTATCTATCTCTAGCAATTAATTATCATGAAGATGAGACTGAAAGTTCTAGCATACAGTTTCCAATAAAATCTTGGATTATGACAAAACCCAGTGGAAAGGCAGAAATTGAGCAAATAGATTGGGATATAATCGATCATTGGGGGGAAAAAATTTCTAATTGTATAGTTCTAGGTAATAATGAATATCTAGCATATAATATTAAGAAAGATTTGGGTAAAAAAGTATTTTATGGCACTTTAAGAAATAAATAACAAAACGTGTATATCTTTCTAATTTTTTTACAGAACTATCCTAAACGCCTTTTTAATTCGGAAATTAGTTGTCTAGGAATTGGGCTTTCGACTTTCATAATTTTACCATTTGGGTGGTTAAATCGTAAAGATGTTGCGTGTAAACAAAGTCTGTTAATACTAGCTTTACCGAATCCATGCCTCGTATCCCCTATTACCGGACAGCCTAGATTTGCCATATGAAGACGAATCTGTGCGCGGCGACCAGTATCTATCTTGATTCGGATTAAACTGTGCTCAGGTCCTGTATCTTCTAACCACCAGTTAGTAATTGCCGATTTGCCGGCGCGACGCCCTTCGGGAACGAGTCTCATTCTCTTGTCTTTCATTTCTTGAATACGGCCCGTTTCAATGCCTGAATTAGCAGGCGGTTTACGATATACTACTGCATGGTATATTCGTTCAATGGAACGATCTTTGAATTGGGCTTGTAACATATCACGGATTTCTGCTGAACGCGCGAAAATTAGGCAGCCTGAAGTTTCTCTATCTAATCTATGTACCAGATGAGCACGTGTTTTTCCGTTTTCCCACGCCCATGCGAATACTCTGTCAAACATAGTATCGGCCTCGCCTCGATCGGTCGCGACAGATAATAATCCAGCTGGTTTGTTTACAATAATCACAAACTTATCGGAATAAACGACTTCTGGGGAAGGAATAGTTGACTTATATTTTCCAACTGTTTCATCGCCATCAAATTTCGAGAGTACTGTAATTGTGACTCCTGCTGAAACTTTAGCATTGGCTCTTGTGGCTTTTACTCCGTCTGCTAGAACGCGTCCATGATCGACCATTCTACGCAGTGAGTTTTTTTTTGCATTTGGATGTAAAAGACATAATGCATCAATCACGGTAAGTTCTTTTTGAACCGTGATGTTGGGGTCGGACATACCCTTGGGGAATCGTTCCAACCATTCAAGTTTCTTAATTATAACATTGAAATAAATTTTCAGATTTTTCTTCCAAAAATCGCTAACGTGCCTACAAAATCTGGTTTGACACCTACGCGCCGAGTTTCAACATCAACGAATCCCGCATTGATCATGCCTTGTTTCCATTGTTCTTCGCTCAGTGTTGTCATATGTACATTGAGAGATTCTGGCCAATCATGACTTGCTGAATTTTCCAAATAATGATCTACTCCTGCAATTAAGATGCCTTGATCTTCTAACCACTCATTAAAGAATATCTTGAACATTTCTAATGGTTCTTTCAAGTAATACATGAATTCCATTGAATGAATTAAATCAAATTTCTGTGAGGGTTTCCATTCTGGAAGTTTTGCTAAATGAAATTCACCTATGCCTTTTCTTTTGGCTTTAGCAATCATTTCTATTGAACCATCAATTCCAACTACTTTACTGCAATTTTCAGATGAGTATAATTTACGACATACCCAACCATTTCCACATCCGACATCTATTACTGAAAAGGGGGTTTTAATCATTGGAGTCGCGATATCTAGCATTTCTTTTACTGATTTGGCATGCCCCATTTCCATACCTTTATCTCTATCTCTGAGAGCCCACTCGGAGAATACTTCTGTTGCATCACGGATTGCCATGATAAATCCGATAGATATCTATTGCAAGAAGATTTTCATTTTAGTTATCAAAATTATCTATTATATAATTTACTGCATTTCTGAAAATTATCATACCCTCTCCTTCGCCATGATCTATATTTTCTCTAGTCCATGTTGCTCCTAACCAAGTGGAGTGGTTTGCTTCTGGATGCGGCATTAATCCGAACACTAAACCAGAAGGATCACACACACCTGCAATATTTCTCCAACTCTGGTTTGGAGAGATTGGATATGGTAAAACTTTGTCACTAGATGAGGGGTATTCTGTGGAAGGGTCAACATATCTTACTACTAATTGGCCTGCTTCACTCCAATCATCAAGAAGATTTTTATCAGCAGTTACGAATTTTCCTTCTCCATGACGGACGGGGACTCTGATTCTCTTCATTCCTTTTGTCCATATACAATGGCTACCGGGGTCAAATTCTAAAGTAGCCCACCTATTTTCATAGTGTCCGGAATCATTTAGAGCTAAAGATGCTGTTTGCGTCAAACTGACTTCGTCGTCCCCAGGTAGTAAGCCCATTTTGACCAAAACTTGGAATCCATTACATATCCCAATTACTGGTTTACCTGCTTTGACGAAATCCCTCACTTGCTTACGTAGACCGAACCTGAGTCTATTTCCCATTAATCGGCCGCTCCCTAAATGGTCGCCAAAGGAAAAACCTCCAGGTACTGCCATAATATGGTAATCCTCCAAATTGATTTCTCCATTTACTAATCTATTGACATGGACTCTATCAGATTTAGCCCCAGCCATATCGAATACTGCCATGGTTTCAGTTTCGCAATTGATACCAAACCCAGAGAGAACTGCTACTCTTGGTTGCATCATTTACTACCCCCATTTAGTGTCCCTTTCCAAGAATCTCTTAATTCAGACATAGATGCTGTGAGAATAGGGTCGGTTGCATTACTGAATGTGATGTCATCATTTGATTTTACAACGCCCAAAAAATTACATTCATGTCCTTTCATGGAGGCTTCGAAATCCTGCGCTTTTTCGGGACTGACGCTTACTAATATCCGTCCAAGACTTTCGCCGAATAGAGCACCCCATGCATCTAACTCATTATCTGAATAAAACAATGGAGAAATATCTAGACTTGCTCCTGAATCACAACCAAAACAACATTCAGCAACTGCAGCAGCAAGTCCTGCGTCACTACAATCATGCGCACTTGAAACAAGTTCTTTCGACATTGCGGCAGTCAGGCTTCTGTACATTGATAAATTTCTTTCAGTATCAATTTGAGGGGCCTTTTTGCCTATACCACTAGAGCCATTTGATTCATCACGTAGCATGAATGCTAATTCACTGGCACCCAACTCTTGGTGCGTTTCTCCGACAAGGTATATCCTATCTCCAACTTCTTTAAAATCACTAGAAACTGCTTTTCTAACATCGGAATGATTCCCAATTAAACTGAATAGTAAAGTTGGGGGGACACTGATTTTTTTACCATCTAATATAGCGTCGTTCTTCATTGAATCTTTGCCACTAATACAGGGTAAATTATACGCTCTACATACTTCGTCTAGAGCTCTGTTGGCTCTGACTAATTGTGCTAATTTATATCTTCCATCTGGAGTTTTTGCTGATTCTACTGGATCGGGCCAACAAAAGTTATCAAGTCCTGCAATTAGATCTAAATCGACCCCTACGCATACTGCATTTCGTAGTGCTTCGTCTATACTAGCGGCTGCCATTGCATAAGCGTCTATATCCGAATACCTAGGGACTATTCCATTTGAAATTACAGCCCCTTGAGTTTTGCCCTGTATTGGAGCTATTACTGCTGCATCCCCTGGAGCATCATGGTTAATCCCACAAAATGGTTTGATTACAGATTGGGCTATGACTTCATGGTCATACGAACGGACCCACCATTCTTTACTAGCTACATTGGGCCTGGCCATGAGTCTAGATAGAATTGCTCCCATTTCAGTATGATTAGTTGACGGGAATAATATTGGATCAAGTTTTGGTGGGGTCCATTCAGATTCTAACTGTAATTGTGGACAGCCATCATGTAAGAATGAAATGGGGAGATGAGCTACGGTTTCTTCGCCAAAACGGACTACAAAGGCGCCTGAATCGGTGAAAGTTCCTACTGCCGTTGCTTCAACTTCATGTAATTCTGCTAGTTTCTCAAATGCTTCACAATCTTCAGGATTGATTCCTATGGTCATTCTTTCTTGAGATTCGGAAACTAAAATTTCCCACTTACTTAATCCGGGCTGTTTCAATGGTACTGCAGCAAGATCTAAATCAGCGCCGCCTGTTAATTCGGCTAATTCGCCTACACTACTAGATAGTCCGCCTGCTCCATTATCAGTGATAACTTGGATTAATCCTAAATCTCTGGCCTCAAGAACCATGTCTATCATTTTCTTCTGAGTAATTGGATCTCCTATTTGAACTGCTGAGGATGGACTATCTTCGGTTAATTCAAGACTAGAAAAGGTTGCACCGTGTATTCCGTCACTACCAACTCGACCGCCGACCATGTAGATCACATTTCCAGGTTGAGGAGTTTTGTCATGACTCTCTCTACCGTCCTGTAAGACTCTCGGCATGATGCCCACTGTACCACAATAGACTAATGGCTTTCCGAGATATCTTTCATCAAAAACTATTGAGCCATTTACTGTTGGAATACCTGACTCATTTCCTCCTGCTCTGACTCCTGCATGAACGCCTCGAAATACTCGAGATGGATGGAATAATCCTTCCGGAATATGTCCTGAATAATCGGGTGGACCGAAGCAGAATACATCTGTATTTGCTATTGGCCTAGCCCCTAAACCAGTACCCAAGATATCTCGATTTACTCCAACAATTCCCGTCATGGCACCGCCAAATGGGTCAAGTGCACTGGGAGAATTATGTGTCTCTGCTTTTATGCAAAGACTCCAGTCATCGTTCCAGGCGATAACACCAGAATTATCATGAAATATACTCAATAACCAATTTACTTCTGATTGGATATCCAGTGTTGGCTTCATAATATGAGTCTTGAATAAAGAATCGATGTAAGTGTCCTCTCCTGTTTCTGTATCAATATGATGGATTTTTGATGCAAATATCTTATGACAACAATGTTCGGACCATGTTTGGGCTAGACATTCTAATTCAGCATCGGTCGGGGCTTTCTCGGGTAGCCCTAACTGCAATCTTACTGCACGGATTTCAGGGTCACGATAATTTGCTTGAATGGCTTTCATTTCTTCTAAATTTAATGCCAATAATCCTGTTTCGCTGATTTGAATAAGTTCTTCGTCAGTAACTTCGAGATTTATTGTCTGTGATGGTTTTTGAGTCAATTTTGGTCTTTCAGGGAAATCCAATGTCGGCCACTTTGATTCAAAACAAGCATTTGTATCCGATATACTCGATCTTTCAATCATTTGATTGTGAAGCTTACTAGAAAGCCAACTGGAAGATACTGCTGCTGGAACGCCCCAAAATAAGTAAGTCATAGTCGTGGCTACTTGAGAAGATGTAGATGTATGTGGAAAAATTGTTCGTAAACCATCTAGCCCTGCTTGTCCTGCATTGTCTGTAACTCCTGGCTTAAAACCGACCGTTATTGCAATTTGAGGAGGGTCTGGGAATAATTTTTTATCATCAAGAAGGGGTTTTTCTAAAGTACCTACTTCAATTACTGGATCTGCAAATAAATCATAGATAGCTTGGTTCGCATCTTCCATAGAAATATCCGATTTAACTTGATATCCTAAAATAACTCTCACATTATTTACTGAAACTGAATAATCAGATTCTAGCATCGATTTAATAGAAACGCCTCGAGCATCAGTTAATCCTTCGATATCACGAGTGGTGACTTGGAAGTTATATATCTGCATCTGACTCATCATATTCCGGCCCCTTATAGACAGTCCCCGTAGCAACTCGTCAATGAACAAAGCGGTCTAGGCCGTAGGCCTGTGAAGGACATTTTAGGGGAAGACTTGACAAACCCCTACTGGCTGATTAGCACGATGAAGGCTGAGGCAGTCTGGGGGATGCGGTGGGAAAATTGTGCAAATCCTCTTGCTCATCGTATAATGGAAATAGCCTTCAAAAAGAAATCTCTAGTTTGTTTAGCTGCTGATATGACCTCTGTTTCTGATCTAATAAATTTGATTAAAGAAGTCGGGCCATATATCTCAGTTTTGAAAACTCATGTAGATTTGGTGCAAGACTTTACTCAAGGTGAATGGAAGATTTTGACTGACTTAGCAGAAAAATATGAATTATTATTATTCGAGGATAGAAAATTTGCAGATATTGGTAAAATATCTCAACAGCAAATGAGTGGGATTCATGATATCCGCTCATGGGCAGATATTGTAACTGCACATAGAATATCAGGACCAGATATTGTTGATGGAATTGCTGCGGGTTGGGCGGATGTGGAGAGGATTGGAGGTATTTTATTACTAGCACAGATGTCTAGTCGAGGGAATTTACTTGATACTGAATATACGCGTGAAACTATAGTAACGGGCAAGGGGTCTCCACATGTTTTAGGGTATATTGGGAACGGAAGTTCTGCAGAAGATGTTGCCGATCTAAGAGTATTGGTAGGAGAAGCCCAGATGATATGGACGCCGGGAATTAACTTGGATAGTGGCGCTGGAAAAATGGGGCAACGTTATGGAAATCCTCGTGACAGTATTATGTCGGGATCTGATATAATAATTGTGGGTTCAGGCATTCATGGTGCTGAAAATAGGGCAACTGCGGCTAAATTATATGCTGAAGCTTCATGGAGTGCTCTTCTTGAAAGAGGGCCATGAATGTCATTAATTATGGAAATTATTTATTGGTTTGCTGCAATCGGCATTTGTTTATTTACAATGCTAATTATAGCTAGAGAAATCATAAAACGGTGGAGACTAAACTATAGGTTAGAAAATAATGATGAGACTTTACTAGAGGATTCGTCAGTTAAAATCGAAATATTGACAAGTGCGCCTGAGGGCAGCTCTTTTGTTGAGTCGGTTCCGGCTGTTTTAATCGATGATTTCTAATAATTCGTCAAAATATACTTCTAGATTAACGTACCCTAAGTAGTGAGCGATTCCAGCAGAGCTGCCTATTATTAATAATGACAAAAATAATAATTTTAATTTACGCTTTTTCTTTGGTTTCGATTTTTCCATTACTGGTTGTGAAATCATGGGCGGAGGTAAAGAAGGAAGGGGCGGTAAAACAGGAATTTCAGGTTCTGGATCTTTAATTTCTGGATATAGAGCGTCTAGATCAGATAATCCCGGGGCTTCTGGGATATCTCCAATAATCTCTTCCCATCGCCTATCGATACTATCGAATGTAATGGGAGTAACAAGTGTGGTCACGGCTCCTGATGAATAAGCGGCATCTCGAGTTTTTGAAAGACGTGCTTTACTAGATACAAATGCAATTCTAGCATTAGAATTAGTTTCCCTCATTTCAAGAGCAGCGATATGCCCATTCATGGTTGGTAAATCTAAACTGAGGAATACCAAATCTGGGTTAAGTCGCACATATTCATCAACTGCTTTGTCGCCATCTTGACAGATTTCTACTTCCCAGCCTCTACGCGACATGATGTCTCGAATTCTTCCTTCAGTGATGGAATTGGCCACTACAACTAGGGCAACTCGTGACATATTAAACGGTACACAAGGGGCATTATACATGAACGACGCGGTGTGAGACTTAATCTAAGATTGAATCTAAGAACCATTCAGGATCAAAATCTTTCAGATCTACATAATCTTGTCCAACGCCCGCTAGGACAATTGGTCTACCAGTTGCGTGAGCGATTGAAAGGGCCGCGCCTCCTTTCGCATCAGTATCAAGTTTGCATAATGCTACACCATCAAAATTTAGTATTCTTTGAAATTCTTTTGCTTGGGTCACAGCATCATTACCGGCTAAAGCATCAGCGACAAAAATTACTAAATCGGGTTTCGTTATTCTATGGACTTTTCTTAATTCTTCCATTAAATTTGTTTTATTTTGCATTCTTCCAGCGGTATCGATGATTACAATATCGTCGCCTTTGGCTTTGGCACTTTCTATTGCATCTCTGGAAATTGCTGCAGAATCTCCGCCTCGCTGACTCTTGATACATCTAACTCCAAGTCTATCGGCATGTGCAGAAAGTTGGTCTATTGCTCCGGCACGAAATGTATCCGCTGCCGCCAATACTACAGAATATCCCTGTTCAGTGAGTCTATGAGTAATTTTAGCAGTTGTTGTTGTTTTACCAGTACCATTCACTCCAACTATCATAATTGAAACAGGTGTTTCTGCTGCAACAAAGGATTGAATGGTTCTATCAAAATCCCAATAACCGGCTTCCAGAAGATCTTGAAGAGATTTTCTTACTATCATTTCTACAATTTTATCTAAACCCTTACGAGGATCTATTCGTGAACCAATTAAATTTGCTTTTAGTGTTGAAATTACTTCCATTACCGCTGAATGACCCATATCAGATTGTAACAATTCTTCCTCAAGTTGAGAGAGAATTTCATCCAAAACCACGCCTCCACGAATTATTTGTCCGCCTTTACTAACTATAGCTTCCGACATATCTATTTCAAAATTCTTTATTGTTGGGACTAATGTTCGTCCAGTAGTTGTTTTCATTCTATCTATTGGTTTGTTTTCTGGTATTTTTTCTGATTTTTTCCGTTCTATTTTCTCCGTCTTCTGGGCAAGTTTTCTGGATTTTTTGTCTTTTTCTTTGGAGAATGGATTTATTTCGATATCATCTGAAAAATCATCCCATTGATCATCAATATCATTTATAGAATCATTAGATTCAACCTTTTGCGATTTCTCCTTTTTGGAATTTTCAATTTTTAATAATAATTCTTTCCTCTTTTGGATGATTACTTCTGCCTCGACTGTTCCTTCTTCAATAGTTATTTTTTTACTATCGACTGCTTCTTTGGCCTGTCTCTTAAAACGATCAAATAATCCCATTGTATCGCCTAATCATCTAGAGTTAATTCAGTACCACGTTTCCTTTTCTTTCGTGAAATTTTTGGTAGTTCTTGAGGTTGCGGTTGAGTAGATATTTTTGGCTCCTCAGGCTGAGCCTCAGGCTGTAAGATTGATATTTGTTCATTGAAAATATTTGCTAAAGAGATTGTTGTTTCTTCAATCGAGTTAAATTCTGCTTTCATCTTATTCATAATTCCCAAAACTTCATCTGTTCTTTTTTGTAATATTTCAATAGCCTCTGTTCGAGGTTTCTCAGCTTGCACCCTGCTCCCGATATCAATCACAGCACCTGCCTCGGGGGGTATGTCTGCAACTATTTGTACGCCGGCACCAAGAGGAATCATTGCACCTTTAGCACCCTTGGAAGGGATTGCTGACAATGTTTCAATTGTTTGGAGCTGTTCTAATCTTATTTGTTCTAGACGTTTCATTTGCTGTTCTATAGATTCCATTCTTTGGCGATTTAATTCAACCTGTTGAGCAATGCGCTGTAATTCGGCTTGATCTACTGCACTCATCGGACATCGCGAGATTGTCGCCTGTCAAGAAGGCGTCGATAATATCAATTTGATTGGTATGAATCTTTTTTACTAATATATTCCTGATCTAATTCAGGAGGAAAGGCAATCCACCTTATCAAAAGAAAATTCAAATAACCGAAAATACAGGTATTAACAAACCATGCCACTGTGTGGTGAAAATATAGGATTTCTACCATTACATAATGACACGCAGTGGTGACTACTAGCTGACCGGTGTATGTCCAAAATGCGCGATTTAGGCTTCGTCTATAACTAAATGTAGATTTGAATGTAAATTTATAGTGCATAAAGTGCGCTTCTATGTTGCCTATTGCGGAGGAGACTGCCCAGGCAGCTACTGCCGTATGAGATGGCCAAATATCTACCCAAAAAAGTACTTCATATAACAATAAAGCAAAGGATGAATTGAAAACGCCTACGATATTGAATTTTATAAATTCATTAAACATGACAGTAAAGGTCCAACCTACATCATCTATTCTTTCTCTAAGGCGACCCATGGCTACCTTCTGCCGTAAATACGACTAGATATTATTACTTCGAAAGAAATTCAATTATCTGGTCGGCTGCCTTTTCGGCAGAAATATTGAGAGTATCAATCCTAATCTCTGGATTAATTGGTTTTTCAAAGGGACTGGAGATTCCTGTGAAGTTAGGTATTTCTCCTGAACGTGCTTTTGCATACAGTCCTTTTACATCCCTCTGTTCACAAACTGAAAGTGGAGTATCGACAAAAACTTCGATAAATTCATTTTCCGACACTAACGAACGGACCATTTTTCTCTCTGATTCAAATGGAGATATGAAAGACGTAATACAGATTAACCCACTATTCAACATTAACTTAGCAACTTCGCCAACTCTCCTAATATTTTCAACACGATCTGCGTCTGTGAAGCCTAAATCGCGATTAATTCCATGGCGTATATTGTCCCCATCTAGAGTGATTGTATGTCTCCCAAGAGATTGTAGTTTTTTCTCTAGAATATTCGCAATTGAAGATTTTCCTGAGCCTGACAGTCCGGTGAACCAAATTAT
>Ga0213869_10002065_pt1 | contig 14264 bp, 14 predicted proteins | sample PICome_10_FD_160083 | JGI IMG/M metagenome (GOLD analysis project Ga0213869, IMG submission 160083) | Coastal seawater microbial communities near Pivers Island, North Carolina, United States - PICO132 | ecosystem: Environmental > Aquatic > Marine > Coastal | place: USA: North Carolina...
AGTTCAAGGCAACTGGCCCCAGTGACACCGGCAGCCGCGAGGCTGTTTACATGAAGTTGCGCGGAATTGACATGGTTCGCCAGTCGCTGCGCAGCATGGTTGATAACGCTACTATTGAAATGAAGATGAAAAAGTAGCATAATGGAGAAATAAGAGATGTCAGACAACAGCACCCCGCAAGGGACTGACCTGTACAGCGCTCAGAATGCAATCAGAAGTATGCTCGCGCCCCAAGAGGATAACGTGACGACAGATGATGCGCTTGAGGCAGAAGCCGCGCAAGTGGACGAAGCCGAAATGCCGGATGGCCAAGAGGAAGAGTATGAGGCGCAAGCTGACAACTCTCCCGTTGAGGGGTCTGAAAGCGATCTGGACGACGATGAAGACGGTGACGGCGACGGATATGGAACCCTCGATTTATCCACGACCTTAGAGGTCGACGGTGAGGAGAAAACCATTGAAGAGCTGCGCAGCGGGTTTCTTCGGCAGAAGGACTACACGCGAAAAACTCAGGAGCTCGCCGAACACCGAAAGGCTGTTGAAGCGAAGGATCAGGAGATGGATCGCGAGCGTGCTGAATATGCGCAACTACTGCCAGCACTGGCAGAGCGCATCCAACAGGCAGCGGAACAGGAGCCGGACTGGGACACTCTGTATGACACAGACCCCGTGATGGCAGCGAAGGCAGAACGCCAGTGGCGGAAGGAACAGGAGGGGCGCGTTGCGCAACTCCAGGCCGTCCAAGCTGAGCAGCAACGGATGCAGCAGATTGCAGCGCAGAAGCAACAGCAGATGCAGCAATCGTATTTGGAGCAGCAGCGTCATATATTGCCTGACATCATACCCGAGTGGCGTGACAAGAAAGTCGCGGCCACGGAAGCAACCCAGATACGGGACTTCCTCCTCGGCGAAGGTTTCAGCGAGCAAGACGTGAGCGGGATGTCAAATGCAACGCTTGTGAAATTAGCGAGGAAGGCGATGTTATATGATCGTGGAGAAACGCGGGCCAACGAGGTTAAAGCTAAACCTAAAAAGCCGCGCGCCAAGATATTGAAGTCGGGTTCCAGAGCGTCACAGCCTAAACGCACCTCAGCAGCACGGGAAGCGCAGAACCGCGCACGGAAAACTGGTCGCGTCAACGACGCCGCGGCCGCAATCAAAGCCTTGCTATAGGAGCATAAACTATGACTATCATTGCAAACACCTTTACGTCTTTTGACGCCAAGGGTATCCGGGAAGAATTAGCCAATGTTATCAGTAACATAGCCCCCGAAGAAACACCCTTCACATCCAACGTCGGTTCCGAAAATGTGTCCAACACATTTTTTGAGTGGCAGCTGGATGATCTTTCCAGTGTTGACGTCACGCCAGTGATTGACGGCGACGATGTTGCATCTTTTGACGCAACCACAGCCACAGTCCGCGTGGGCAACTACACGCAGATCCGTCGTCGTTCAATGGTAATTGCCGACAACCTTGGCTTCCAAGATCTTGCCGGCCGTAACGACGAAGTCGCGTATCAGCTCGCCAAGCGTGGTAAGGAAATCAAGCGCGACTTGGAAACAATCTACACAGGCAACACAGCCCGTTCCGCCGGCTCAGCATCTGCTGGTCGCGTAACTGCTGGCCTGGGTGCGTGGGTTGCGACCAACGTCAACAAGGCTGGCGACGGCACCAACCCAACTGCGGTTGACGGTTCCGACGCCCGTAATGACGGCACGCAGCGTGACTTCACAGAAGCCATGCTGAAAGACGTGATGCAGCAGGCGTACACATCCGGCGGCAACCCATCCGTTCTGATGGTTGGCCCATACAACAAAACTGTTGTTTCTGGCTTTGCAGGCATCGCGGCGCAGCGCTACCAAGCCCCAACTGATGGCCCAACAACCATCATCGGTGCAGCTGACGTGTATCTGAGCGACTTCGGCGCCCTGACTGTGGTTCCTAACCGCTTCAGCCGTGAGCGTGACGCTTGGTGCCTCGATACAGAGTATGCGTCAATCGCAACTCTGCGTCCGATCCAAGCTGTGGATCTCGCCAAAACAGGCGACGCAGAGAAGAAAATGCTCATCTGCGAAACTGGCCTCAAGGTATCCAACGAAAAGGCCCACGGCCTGATCGCTGACTTGAACGTATCGTAAGTATGGTGGGGCGGCTTCGGTCGCCCCATTCACTCTGGAGGTAAAGATGAAAAGACTTTTTAGCCGAGACGAAGCCGCCGGGATCACGCGGTACTGGCACGTCAAGCAGAACGGCGAATACGTTATTGAGACCGTGCAGGACAGCACAAAAATCATCGAAGCAAACAAGCGCTCGTACAACGACGTGTCGGGTAAATTCGGGGAACACGCCAAGGTGGCCTCCATCCCGCTTTCCGTGTATTATGAGCTGAAGAAGCAAGGCATCGCTGACGATCCGAAAGCCCTACGCAAGTGGCTGAACCAGTCGGAAAATCGGGCGTTTCGCACTCGAGAAGGTACACTGTAATGGCGATCACAACGTATGACGAGCTCAAGGCATCCATCGCCAGCTGGCTGAACCGAGACGACCTGACGGCGGTCATACCAGACTTTATCGCTTTGGCCGAGAGCAGCATCGACCGCGACTTGCGCCACTACAAGATGGTGCAGCGCGCCGACGCCACGCTCGACAGCCGATATGTGCAGGTGCCGGAAGACTGGGTGCAGACGATGCGCTTCACAATTACGTCTGGCAACACGTTCCGCATAGAGGCGACGTCAATCGACGACCTGGCCCAGCTGCGCCAGGAAAACAACAACCAGTCTGGCCGGCCTCGCCTTTACGCCAATGTGGGCCACGAGATCGAGGTATTCCCAACGCCAGACACCGAATACGATATGCAGTTAATGTATTTTGGCAAAACCCCAGCGCTGAGCGCCTCCAACCCATACAACTGGCTTTTGCAGGACGCCCCAGACGCCTACCTATACGGCGCCCTGGTGCAGTCGGCCCCATATCTAAACGATGACGCTCGGACGCAGGTTTGGGCGTCGCTCTACTCAAACGCGATACAGTCGCTGCAAAAGTCGTCCGACGAAACAAGATCCGCCGGCTCTGGCCTCCGAATGCGGACGTCTGGCTATTAAATCAATATTGGTGTATGATCGCGCCAGATATATCTAACGGAGAAATCCATGTCCTTCACTAATACTTATGAAACACACGTTTTGAACTATGTGTTTAGCGCCGCGAGCGTGACAAGGCCGACCGCATGGTATGTTGGCCTGTTCACTGCTGACCCTACCGACACTGGCTCAACTGCTAGTGAAGTGTCAGGCAATGGCTACGCTCGAACATCGGTCAGCTTTACTGTCACCAACGACCTGGCAACCAACTCGGCGGCTGTTGAATTTCCCGCTGCATCTGGCGGCAACTGGGGTACAATATCGCACATGGCAGTTATGACCGCGTCAAGTGGCGGCGACATGATTGTCCACAGCGCGTTGACCGTATCCAAGGCAATCAATGATGGTGACGTTTTCCGCATCCCAACTGGTGATCTGGATATTACGCTAGCCTAATGACAGTTTATCGCGCAAATTACGGCGATGCTTTATATGGTCAGAACATCTATGGGCTTTCTGGCTCTATAGTTGACGCTGCGGCAAGCATCGCTCCGATTTGTTCGGCAAGCTCTTCATCTGTTAAGGTTCGCGAGGCGGCTTCATCTGATACATCGTCTTGCTCGGTGGTCGCTGCATTGCAGCAGGTAAAGTTGGGCGCGGCTAACGTAAGTTGCACGGCAAGCGCCAGCGCTGGCTCTAATGTTATTACTGACGCCGCTGCGGCGCTAACCTGCACGTCATCCACGTCCTCTAATGCAATTAAGATTGTAACCGCTGCGGCTGACGTTGTTTGTCAGGGTGTGGTGGTAGTGGTCGCGGTAGAGTATCCAGAGGCCGAGGGCTTTAGGCCGGGTTACGGATTAAATACTTACGGCACATATATTTATGGCGTCAACCACAGCGTTGAGGATGGGGCAGCCTCAGTTAGCTTGGCTTGCAGTGTATCAAGTAACGCCGTAAGGGTTGTAAACGCCGCGTCAAATATAAGCCTTGCGGCTACGGTTGCAGGCAACGGAGTTATTGACGTTGTGGGCCGCGCGGACGTGGCACTATCATCTAACGTAAATATAAGCTATAATCGCGTTAGATTAATGTCTGCGACAGATACTTTAAGCTCGGCGGTGAATGTTCTGTCTCGCTATAAGTGGCTTGATGCGGACGAACCAACGACTACATGGACAGCAGCTTCAAACCCGAGTAATACTTGGACTGAGGCAGATTACTTAGAGAGGGCCGCGTAATGCCTACGACAACGACAAATTACTCTTGGAATAAGCCGTCAGTCGGTGGCGACGAAGACGCTTGGGGCGGCTATCTTAACGGCAACTGGGACAGCTTAGACACGCTGCTTGGCGGCGTTACGAATGCCGAGTTAAGTATTCTTGACGGTGCAACAGTAACAACTGCTGAGCTGAATTTGCTTGACGGTGTTACAGCGACAACTGCTCAGCTAAATTACGTTGATGGCGTAACTTCAGCAATTCAAACGCAGCTTGATGCCAAACTATCAAGTGTTGATCTTTCGGCCTACACTGGTGACGTTAATATTACTGGCGAGCTGACTGTTGACAGCTACAACGAAACCTACGCAGCCGTTACATCATCCAGCAACGCCACCACGGTCAACTGTGAAAACGGCAACTCGTTCAGCCATACGCTGACAGAGAACACCACGTTCACGTTCAGCAACCCGCCTGCAAGCGGCACTGCGTACAGCTTCAGCATTGAGATCATCCAAGACAGCGGTGCATCTGGCTACATTGTCAATTGGCCCCCTGCTGTTGATTGGCCTGCTGCCACGGCTCCTACGATCACAGCAACAGCTAGTGCGAAGGACATCTTCGTGTTCACTACCCGTGACGGCGGAACTAACTGGTATGGCTTCACTGCGGGTCAGGCTCTAGGATAAGGAGCTTATAAAATGGCTACTAAAAAGAAGTTACTTCAAGCGGCTGCTGGTAGTGCTGGCGGTGCTGGCAGTCTTGATATTCCAGATGTGTTCAGCACTTATTTGTATTCTGGCAATAGTTCCGCTCAGACTATTACTAACGGCATAGACCTTGCTGGCGAGGGTGGGCTTTGGTGGCTAAAGGTTAGATCACAAAGTGGAGGTCATTTACTTTATGACTCTACACGGGCAACTGGTTCAGAGCATTTTCCTATTTTTTCTAGTGCCACCAATGCCGAGTATGATGACTTCGATACTACCCCAACATCCACTGGGTTTACTATAAATAGTACAAGTTCTGGTACGGTGAATGAAACAGGACAAGACTACGTTTCTTGGACATGGCGGAAGGCTCCTAAGTTTTTCGATGTTCAAACATGGACAGGCGATGGAGTTGCTGGTAGAACCATTAGCCATAACCTAAATAGTGAAGTCGGCATGATGCTTGTTAAGTGTACGAGCGCAACTGGAAACTGGTGGACTTATCATAGAAGTCTCGGAGAAAATAAGTATTTGCTGCTTAACAGTACCCAAGCGCAAGGTAATACTGGGTTTATGTGGAATGCCACAGCTCCAACAAGCACTGAGTTTACGCTGGGCGACTACAATGAGGTTAACGGTAGTGGTAAAACATTTGTAGCCTACCTCTTCGCCCACAACGATGGTGACGGTGAGTTCGGGCCTGACAGCGATCAGGATATTATCAAGTGTGGGAGTTACACTGGTACTGGCTCTGATGGTAATTTTGTAAACTTAGGCTTTGAGCCACAATGGGTAATTGTAAAAAACACAACCGCTGGTTCTAGTGATCAATGGTGGATGTTTGACAGTATGCGGGGAATAGCTGCGCAACCCGTGATGTCTACAGTACTCTTTGCAAATTTAAACAGCGCAGAACTTTCTGGAGGTTCCGTAGGAGATAACCTTCTTGAGACTTTACCAACTGGTTTTAATGCAAATGGTTCTAGCAGTGCTGCAAACGGATCAGGTAAAACCTACGTCTACATGGCAATCCGCCGTGGCCAACTAGCTGTGCCAGAGGATGCGACTGATGTGTTTGATGTTAAAACAAGGATTAATGCCGATCCGTCATATGTCTCATCAACGGGTGTCGTTGATATGGCAATTGATAGGTATTATAATACTGCTAGCGACTCTCTAATTTTAAGCAGGCTGACGGGAAAAAATAACTTAGACACTAATAATAACACTGCTGAAAGCACAGGCGGCTATACTTATTATCCCTTTGATTACAACACAGGTTGGCTTTATTCTGCGGGTGCGGCGGAAGCAAACCGTATTTCGTGGATGTGGAAACGTGCGCCGGGCTATTTCGATGTAGTTGCTGTAACAGGAAAAACTACATCAGGAAATACACAAGGTACTATGAGCCATAACTTAGGTGCTGCGCCTGAAATGATATGGGGCAAGTGCAGGAGTGCTGGGCGAGATTGGCAAGTCTATCACAAAGACTTAGGGCCAACAAAAACTCTGTTTCTTGCTTCTAGCTCTGCGGCGGTAACTGACAGCAACTTTTGGGGGACAACTCCAACAGATAGTGTTTTTTATGCTGGCGGCGAAATGCGAAACGCTGATACAAATATTTTCTACCTCTTCGCAAGCCTTGATGGTATATCGAAGGTGGGGAGCGCAAGCCATTCGGGAACAACAAATGTGGACTGTGGCTTTACGTCAGGCGCTAGGTTTGTGCTTCTGAAGCGCACTGACGCATCTGGCGATTGGTATGTCTGGGATAGTGAGCGTGGTATTGTGTCAGGCAATGATCCTTATGTTCTGCTAAACTCAACAGCGGCAGAAGTTACAAACACAGATTACATTGACCCGCTTGCGTCAGGTTTCACGATCACTAGCAACTTTACTGCTGGTGACTACATCTTCTACGCAATCGCATAAATCAACAGCATCACGAAAGGATCACTCTGATGGCTGAATATCGACACACTACAACAGGCGAAGTCAAAACGCAGGGGCAGTGGCGCAGCCACTACAGCAATACCTCTCTTCCCCGTGTCTGGAAGGCTGCAACAATCGCTGGCCTTAACCTAGAGGCTGTCTTAGCTTCACCAGCGGCTACAACAACAGCGTATCAAACGTCTGTGCGTGATGGCGTAGAGCAAGACGCTAACGGCAATTGGGTTGAGAAGTATGTCGCCCGTGATATGTTCGCTGACACGACTGAGGATGGCGTAACAACCACCAAGGCAGAGCATGAGGCTGCATACCAAGCTGGTCTTGATGCCAGTGTGGCTGAAAGCAACCGTACCAAGCGCGATGGTTTGCTGGCTGACACTGATTACTTTGCGCTCACTGATGTGACTATGGATGCGGCGATGACAACATATCGTCAGGCGCTGCGTGACATTACTGCGCACGCCAGCTGGCCCAATTTGTCCGATAGTGACTGGCCGAATAAGCCGTAAGGGGGGAGCAGGCACATGCCGTTAATCCCCCTCAAACTACCAGCAGGACAGTATCGCAACGGCACTGATCTCATGTCACAGGGCCGCTGGCGGGACATCAACTTAGTCCGCTGGCACGAGGATGCACTGCGTCCCGTTGGCGGTTGGCGTCAGCGCACATCTGTTGACCTTAACGGCGTTGCCAGGTCTATGGTGGCTTGGGAAGAGAACGATGGCACACGCCAGATTGCCGCCGGAACGTACAACAATTTGTATGTTATCAACGCAATTGGCACAACAACCGAAATAACGCCAGCTGGCCTCACCTCTGGCCGGATAGACGCAAGCATAAATACGGCATACGGCGGCGGCTATTACGGCAGCGAAGAATACGGCTTGCCACGCGCTGACACCGAAACCATCCTCCCGGCTACAACGTGGTCTCTTGAGAACTGGGGCGAATACCTGCTGGCCATGTCGCGAGACGATGGCAAGTTGTACGAGTGGCAAGGTAACGTGGCAACTGATGCTGCGTTAATCTCAAACGCCCCAACAAGCTGCACGGGCATGATGGTGACGGAGGAGCGTTTCGTCGTGTGCTTTGGCGCTGGAGGCGATCCTCGCAGGGTGCAGTGGTCAGACCGCGAAGACAACACAACTTGGACGCCCGCAGCTACAAACGAAGCTGGCGACATAAACTTGCAAACCAACGGCGTTATCCTCGCCGGGCTACGCACACGCGGCCAGTCGCTCTTGCTGACTACGGAAGACGCTCACAGCCTGACGTATCAAGGACCGCCATTCGTGTATGGAGTGGAGCGTGTTGGCACCTCCTGTGGGCTTATAGCGGCCCGTGCGGCGGCTTCTGTTGACAACGGCGTGATCTGGATGGGTTTGCGTGGGTTTTTCGTTTACTCCGGCGGCAGGGTGCAGAGCATCCCGTGTGACGTGGCCGACTATGTATTCAGCGACATTAACAAGGATCAGCGGTCAAAAGTTTCTTGCGTGGTCAACAGCGCGTGGAACGAAATCTGGTGGTTCTACCCAAGCGCAGACAGCCTTGAGTGCAATCGCTACGTTGCCTATGACTTTGTCGAAGGCATCTGGATCACAGGCGAGATGGATCGCACGGCTGGCGTTGATCGCGGCGTCTTCCGCTATCCAATGTTCATTGCAAGCGATGGCGAGCTGTACGAGCATGAAGTTGGCTACAGCTACGGCTCAAGCACGCCATACGCTGAAACCGGGCCTATCTCCATCGGAGCCGGAGACAACCTTATGAATGTTGTTGAGCTTATCCCCGACGAAAAAACGCAGGGCGATGTATCCGCCACGTTCAAGACACGCTTTTACCCCAATGGCGCTGAGAGCCAATACGGCCCCTTCAGCATGAGTAACCCGACATCGGTTCGCTTCCAGGGGCGTCAGGTGCGGATGCGGGTTGAGGGCAGCGTTGCAACTGATTGGCGTGTTGGCATCATGCGGCTTGATGCGCGGCAGGGTGGGCGTCGATGAGAGTTGTTCCGCCGATCACAGTGGACTTATCGGCGTGGGCGGAAAACCTGCGCCGTTATCTTGGCAGGGCTTTAAACCAGCTAGACGCCAAGGATGCGTCCGTGTCGGCGGCAGAAGATGGCGTTTTGCTATGGGATCGGATTAACGGCTACCCAGTGGTTTCCAAGAATGGCGAGTGGCGTCAGGTTGTGCTGGAAGATGGCCAGTATGCTGGCGGCGTCACAACGGATCAGACTGCTGCATCTACAAACACAGCGTACGCTTTGACGTACACATCAAGCATTGCCGAGGGTATTACAAACGGCACACCAGCCTCCCGCATAGTTTTTGAAGAGGCTGGCGAGTACATGATTAGCTTTTCGGCTCAAATTTCATCTACGTCCAGTTCAACTGTAAACTTTTGGTTTTGGCCCCGCGTCAACGGCGTTGACGTTGCTGGGTCAACGATGAAGAACGCACTGCATCAAAACGGGGCGACGCTTGTTGTATCTCGGTCTGTTATCTTTAACTTTGCCGCCGGAGATTACTTGGAAGCCATGTGGGCTGTTGACAGCACCAGCGGATTTCTTGATGCAGCTGCGGCAACGGCGTTTGCACCAGCAGCGCCGTCCTCAACCATTGCGATAACGAGGCTGCACGGATGACCAGCGAAAACGTCATAAAGGTCAGCTTCGAGCCGCAGCAAGATCCTATGGTGGAAATGTTCGCAGTTTTGCCAGAGAACCTTCCATCGGTGATTGACGACGCGCGGCGCTTCATAGCGATGTCCACTGCGCGCCAGGACAATGTAAACGCCGATCACATCATCCAAGACCTATACGACGGCATGTCACTGCTGTGGATGGTTTACGTTGACGGGGTGCCAATGGCGTCCGTCGTGACTTGCATTTTGCACCACCCGCTGCGCCGCAACCTCAAGATTGAGTGGATGGGCGGAGAGGACATGCACCTCTGGGCCGGAGAGGCGTTGGCCACTTTGACAAAAATAGCGAAAGAAGCTAAAATGGACGCGATTGAGACTGACGGTCGCAAGGGGTTTGCAAAATACGCAGAGGCGGCTTCCTTTCGTGAAACGCGCAGGCATTATGAGATGGAGCTGAGCCAATGAGTTCGACCAAGACGCAAGAAACCAAGCTGCCGCAGTGGCAGGAAGACTTCATCCGCGAGCAGATCCTGCCGCGCGGCATTGACATCGCCGAAACGGAATACACCCCATACGAAGGCGATCTGATCGCCGGCATGACGCCATTGCAGGATCAGGCTCTTTCTGGCTTCGGCGGCTTAGACACGGGCGGGCAGACTTACGGTGAGGCAATTGACGTCCAGCGGGGGCTTTCCAGCTTCACGCCCACGGCTATGGGCGCAGCGTCTGCTGGACCCGCAGCTACATACGGCGGCGCAACCGTCGCCGACACAGCCGCATACGGCGGAGCAACGATCAGCCCGATAGAGCGCGCACGAGCTGCACAGCTTGGCGAAGTGGAGCGAATGCAAGGCGTCGGCGCCGTGGACGCTGCGCGAGCTCCTGGGCAAATCGGCGTCGACACGCTGGCCGCAACGGACTTTGGCGCGTATATGTCGCCCTACACTCAAAACGTAATTAACCGCAGCCTCGAGACGCTGGGCGGCGCCCAGGAGCAGGCGCTGAACAAGCTGGGCGCACAGGCGACCGCAGCACGCGCGTTTGGCGGATCACGCCAAGGAATTGCAGAGGCCGGAACCCGCGAGGCATACGGCAAGCAGGCGGCGGATCTTGTCGCCGGGTTGAGCGAGAAGGCGTTTACTCAGGCGCTGCAATCTGGACAGTTTGACATTGGCAACGTGCAGCAGGCGCGCGCATTGCAGTCAGGTCAGCAGATGACCGCCGAAACACTTGGGCAGCAGGCTCGCGAGGCGGGTGCGGCCCGCGATCAGGCGGCACGCGCCGGCAACATGGCGGCGGCAAATCAGTTCGCGACGCAGCAGGCGCAGCTTGAGCAGCAGGCGACACTAGCTAATCAGTCAGCGTTCAACGCAAGGGCGCAGGCGCAGGCGCAGCTTACACAGCAGGCAGGCTTGGCCGCCGCTGCTCAAGCCGCATCTCGCGCATCACAGCAGGCAGGTCTTACGCAAGCCGCAGGGCTGTCAAATCAGGCGGCGCTCAACCAGGCGATGCAGGCAGAGGCGGCACGTCAGCAAGCTGCCAACGCAGCCAACTTCCAGGGGCAGTTCACCGGCGCCGGCATACAGTCTGGCGCTGCCAACGCAATGGCCGGCCTGGCGGGGCAGCAGTTGCAATCGGAGCTCGCTGGCCTCGGCGCGCAAATGTCTGCCGGAGAGCAGGCCCGCGCCCTTGAACAGGCTCAGCTGCAAGCTGATTACGCAATGTTCCAAGAGCAGCAGGCGTATCCGCTGTCGCAGCTTAACGCGGTCTTGGCGGCGGGCTCTGGTGTTCCGGCGGGCCTCGGGACCGTCACAAGTTACGATCCGTTTGGCGGGTTGACGGCGATTGGCAACCTTCTTGGCGGTGCTGGTTCGGCTGGTCAGGGATATACGGCATATATGGGCACTAGCGACATGCGCCTGAAGCAAAACATCGCGCCAGCTGGCAGCGAAGGCGGAGTAAACTTCTACACATGGGACTGGAATGAAGAGGGCAAGAAGGTCGCACATGAAGGCCAGCCGACGTTTGGCGTCATGGCGCAGGAGCTTGAGGTGACGCACCCAGATCTCGTGGTGGTCGGAGAGGACGGCTACCGCCGCGTTAAGTACGACGAACTATACAAGCGGATTGGACGATAGACATGGAACCGTATCTACTAACACAAGAAGACATCGACAAGTTGGTGGCCGCGGGACGCCCTGGGGCTATGGAAGGCGAAACCGCCACGCCGGAAGACTTGCAAGCACTTGGCGTTACGCCCCAGGACACTCCTGAAGCGCCAGCCATAACCGACGACAGAAGCCCCGGCGGCATCACCGTCGACGACGCGCCGGTCGCGAGCAGCGCAAACGTACTCCAGCAGCTACTGGCCGCGCAGGCCGCTCCAGCCACTCCGACAGATCCATACGCAAACCTGAGCAAAACGCAGCGCAAGATGTTGGCGTTTTCCGCGCTATCTGACGCAGGCGCGGCTCTGGCGGGTCGGCAGGGCGGAAACTTCAACGCCATGATGGGCCGCTTCAACGAGCAGGCCGACATTCAGCGCAAGGCTACGGCGGCGCAGCAGCGCGCTCAGTTTATGGGCACACTGGGGCTAGGCGGTGCAGGCGCCAGTCGTCGAGCAATACTTGGCGCGGCTGCGCAGGGCTTGATTGACGGGCCGACAGCCAAGCTGATGATCGAGGAGCTGGAGCGCCAGAAAACCCAAGGGACGGAAATCTCCGGCAAGGCGGCTCTTATTGCGCGTATCGACGCCCTGATGAACGACCCCAACTTGGAAGACGCTCTGGGCTTCGAGGGCATTGTCCGAGGGTTCGCCTCAAATGTTGGCCTTGATCCGAATGTGGCCCGAGTTAATGAGATGATAAAGCAGGTCCGCGGCGACGTGTTCTTGCAGGCGTTTGAAAAGCTGAAAGGCGGCGGCCAGATCACCGAGCTGGAAGGCATGAAGGCTGAGCAAGCTATGGCACGCCTTGGTCAGATGCAAAGCCACGCGGACTACGTCAACGCACTCAAGGAGCTGCGCTTCTACGTTGATTTATTCTCTCGCAGGATGCAGGGGGAGAGTATCCCAGACGAAACGATCTACACTCCGGGGCAAGATCCGTCAGGCGGCTCAACAGATCCGTTGAACATTTTATAATAGGGTAAAAGCATGGCCTCCATACAAGAAATCCGCAGTAAATACCCTCAGTACAATGAAATGAGCGACGAGGATCTTGCGCGGGCGCTCCACGGCAAGTTTTACTCTGACATGGACTTCGGCGAGTTTTCAGAAAGGATCGGGCTTACTCCCGCTCAAGAGGCTCCGACGATCCCCGAAGGCTCCACGCTGCTGAAGCAGTACCCGGACGGCGGCTACATCACGCAGAACCGCAAGACGCGGAAAATGAACTATGTGAACCCTAACGACGCATATGTGACCGCCGATCAGGGTACAATCACCAGCATCATGCGTGAAGGCGGAGACGCTGCAAAAGTTGTCAAAGGCGAAATGTCTCGCGAAGTTGTTGGCGAAGGCTTCACGTCGCTGGCCAGCGGGTTTGGCAAGGGTGTTCCGTTTGCCCGCGGTTATGTTGAGCCAGCGATGGCTAAAGTTAGTGAGTTCGCCAGCCAGTTCACTGGAACCCCTCCTGTAAGCGAGGAAACTATCCGCGCAGCCATAGGATCACAGGAGGCGCAGTATCCGGCTTTGACTGGCGGCGCCCGTCTAGCCACCGGCACGGCCATCGGCGTGGCGTCTGGAGCTGACCGCTTAATAAACGCACCAACGCGCATTGGACGTGCCGCACAGGCCATGGGCTTCGGCACTGGCATAGGCGTCGCTGAAGGCGGGATCGCAGGTTACGGAGAAGGCGGCGCAGAAGAGGCGGCGCGGCAAGCGCAAGTCGGCGGCATGTTCGGCTTAATCGCGGGGACAGTTGCGCCTGTTATCGGGTCAATCGCTGGTGGCGTGAGCCGCTTTAAGGCTGAAATGCCGTTCCGTTCTGACATTAACAAGATCGGCGCCAGGGGCGACGCTAAACGGCTGATAAAAGACGCCGTGGAAGCTGACGGCGTAGGCGCCGCAGCCGCAGCAAACACGCCTTACGGAAACATAGCAACGCTTGGGCCGAATATGTCAAACCTGCTTGACGTCGTGGCGAATACTCCGGGCAAGGGTGCAGCAGTGGTACGCTCAAACCTCAACGAAACGTCTCTGGCCGCGTCGCAAGATTTGTCCAGAACGCTGGACGATGTCCTTGGCGAGGTTACAGCTGGTAAGATTGGCCAGAAGGCCGACATCATGGCGGACACTGCTGCGGCTCGCAAGGAGCTGTACGGTAGCGCGTACACGTCTGAAATTGTCCCAGGCGAAGACGCGTCCGACGTAGTTCTGGACCTGTACACCCGAGTGTCTCCAGATGACTTGACCGGCGCCACCACCCTGATGCGCGAAGCGGGAGGGGAATTTGACTACATGGTGCCGACGCGCGTCAGCGAAGAGCAGGCCAACAAGATACTGAAAAGCAAAAACGGCGTGAATATAACTTACGACGTCGACGGAAGCTACATTGCCATGCGTACGCCGACAGTTGAGACGCTGGACTACGTCACGCGCCGGCTGCACAGCCGCGCCCAAGAGCTCAAGCGATCTGGCGACATCGAGGGAT
>Ga0213869_10002068_pt1 | contig 14251 bp, 14 predicted proteins | sample PICome_10_FD_160083 | JGI IMG/M metagenome (GOLD analysis project Ga0213869, IMG submission 160083) | Coastal seawater microbial communities near Pivers Island, North Carolina, United States - PICO132 | ecosystem: Environmental > Aquatic > Marine > Coastal | place: USA: North Carolina...
CAAGGAAACAATTGTTAAACTGTACAGTTAATGGATATAAAAATAGGCAGCCGTAGCTGCCCATTTAAAGTTTAGTTTATTCTAAATTAGAATTTCATTGCAATACCAATTGCTGTTGTCTCTTCTGAAGCTGTTTTATCATCTTCAGTAAATTCAACAAAAGCAACTACACCAGGTGCAATAGCATGATGTAGACCTAGTGTGGTCTCATCACTTGATACTGTGCCAGCTGATTCAGTTTCCATCAACTCAACTGCTGCTGTTGTTGCACCAATTGTGATTGCAGCTGACATTGAAGTAGAATCTGTGTCAACACCGCCTGTGGTTGTGGAAGTATGCTTTTCGTAGCCAAGGCCGATTGGACCCATTGAACCTTTGATGTTCATGATTGTTTCGCTTGACTCGTCGTTGTTTTCCATCTTACCATAACCAACTGTTGCAATTGAACCAATAGCATATGTACCAGCATAGGCATAGCCTGCGCCTGCTGTTGTGCCATAGTTGCTGTCAGCAGCACCCGAAACGTGGATGGTTGCACCAGCAAATGGTGAGATTGAAAGAATTGCTGCATGGTCTGTGCTAATTGGTGAACCGTTGGTTAGAGCATAGCCCCAATCTGTTACGTCATCAATTGCATCAATTGCACTGTCAACATCGCCGAGTTGGATTTTACCAAAACTGCCCGAAATGTTTAGGCTATTGCCGCCGTCATCGTTGCCGTCTTGGTTGATGTTGAAATCAGCACCAATTGTCAAGCCGGTTTCAGTAGTCATTGATGGCTTGATGTTTAGGTCGGCATCAACTGCACTAGTTGATGTACCGTTTGAATCTTGGAATGACCATTCAAAGTCACCACCAATGGTAATTTCTGCAAGTGCAGAGGTAGACATTAAAGCCGCCACAGTGGCAGCCATTAAAATTTTCTTCATGATTTTTTCCTTATTGTTAACAATGAGAAGTAAAGAGCAGTTTTTATTCTCGCTTTACTTATCTCTACAACACTAAAACAGTTATTTTTCTAACTGTTTGATGCGTTTTTCAAGTTCGTCAATTTTAGCAGTTATACGCGGATAACGCTTACGCCATGCATCATCTGGTTGTTGTAACCAAGTCCATCCATAGCGTTGTACTAGATAATCTATTACAAGGTCAAACTTTGAATACGCCCAAAGCCCAACTCGTGTGGTACTGAGATATGCTACAAATGCAGCACCAAACACTGAGCCTGCTAGTGCTGTGTAAATCCACAGTCTGTCGCTGGCCATACGTTCAATCATTTCCCACATCTTATTCTCCTATTTGTAAAGTACCGGATCCCAATTGGATAAGTCTTTATCTTTGTATTGTTTGATCCGTTCTTCCATTACAGCATAGAAGCTGTCAAGTTGCTTTCCCCATTTGCCTTTAAGGTGTTCCAATGCTTGCTCACAAAAACCAAAGTCTGGTTTTTTGTAATTTTCTACCAACTTTGTGTGCAATTTTATTGTGCGCTCAAGTTGTGCTATTTCAGTTATTGGAATATCTTCAACCACACAGTATGCAGTTACAACTGGAGCATCTCCCACTTTCATATCATCAAGTGGTAACACTGTGTATTTGCTTTTTAAAGGTTCTGCGGCTTCAGTGCCAAGAATAATATTCATGCTTGTCTCCTTGTGTAAGTAGTTATGATATGAACATAACCTTTGATTTAATTTCTGATCTACATGTTGATACATGGGACGAAACGTTTAGCTGGGAAGGCAAAGCCACCAGTTTGTATGCTGTTGTTGCTGGTGATATCAGCAGAGAACGTGCAGACATACGTCCAGTGCTAGAAGAACTCAGCAACCATTATAAAGTTGTAATGTATGTCGACGGCAATGACGAGCACCGTTGGACAATGCAGGATCTCAGTGACAGTTATAAAACACTACACGAAGAAATTGCCAACATTCCAGATGTTGTTTGGCTACAAGATAACACACTGGTAATCGATGGTGTAGCATTTGTAGGAACCAACGGCTGGACAAATTTTGACTTTGCTGAAGAGCTTTCATATGCTGATAGCAAACGTTGGTTTGAAGAACGCTATGGCATTGACATGTTTTCTGGACAAAACATTGAAGCAATGGCCATGAGCGATGCTGGTTTCCTTGTTAAAACAGTTGAAAAATTACAAACTCATGTTGACATTAAACGTATTGTGTTGGTATCTCATTTTGTTCCTGATGTAAATTTGGTTAAACATGATGTATCTCTAGAAGGTACGCACGGATTAAACTGTACTGGTAACAGTTTTCTTAACAGATGTCTAGAAATGGATTTAGAAAACAAAGTGCATACCTGGGTCTTTGGACATTATCACAGTGATGTTGACCAAGTTATAAACGGAGTACGCTACACAAACAATGCTAGAGGACGCAATGGCACTGATTGGTGCAAGCACGTTTACTACCCTAAACGCATTGAAATACCAGTAGGTTAGGCTTCTGGCTCCAATTTAACCTGTAATGGATAGCCTTGGCTTCTGGCACTCACAGTCACTTCAATGCCTTTTTGTTCAGCCATTTCATATGGTAATACTGCTACAGTAGCAGCACCTTCTTCGTGAACTTTTATGGTTAAACTTTCAGCAGTTGTTGGCGCATAATCAAATATTTCTACCAATGATTCAACCACAAACTCCATAGAAGTTTCATTGTCATTGACATAGATAATTTTAAACAAACTAGGCTCTTTGAGCAGCTCGTTGATTTCAATTTTAGTTTTTGTTTCTGCTTCGCTCATTTTTTTGCTCTCTGTACTGTAAGCAGAGGGCCAAAACCCTCTGCATACATATACTTATCTTGAGTGATTAGTTACCCTGTTTGATTTCAATGGTTTTTGGCTTCATTACCTCAGGAATAACTCTCTCTAATTCAATTTTGAGAATGCCGTCCTTGATAGTTGCACCAGTTACTTCTACATAGTCTGCTAGATTGAATGTTCTATTAAAGTTTCTATTTGAAATTCCTCTATGTAGATACTCTTCGCCGCTAGCAAGCTGGCCACCATCTTCTTTTGAAATGTCTGGCTTGTACTGATGTCCAGTAATGCTCAGTGTGCCGTTATTCAGTTCAATCTTGATATCAGCTAGTTGGAAACCTGCTACAGCAAGTTGAATTCTGTAAGTTTCTTCACCAGTGCGAATGATATCATATGGTGGATAGTTACCAGCACCGTTGGATGTAGCCATATCAATGTTACTGGTGATACGGTCAAAAAGACTGTCGAATCCAACAGCGTTACGATAGAAGGGGGTGAGGTCGAGTGAGGTTAGTCTTGTCATTTTGTTTCTCCTTTAAAAGCAAGATTAATGTAATATAAGTCCTGTTAAGCAACTTACAATATTATTTATACAAGAGATCTGACCCTTTGTCAAATTTTTCTTTACCATTTTACACTATAACGAATGTTAGTAGTTTGCTGTCCAGTTTGACTAACTGCGGCTGCTACATTCAACTCGCCCAGTTTAAGTGGAGTGGTATACTGGCTGCGAATATAACTGTTAATGTTAGTTGGCAAACCAAACTTGTACTTGGTATAGTGCGTTGTACCTGTATTATCAATGCTGGTTGGGATGTTTGCAGTAACCGAACCTGACAGCATCACTGGATGTACTCCAACGTCAGCGCGGAAGCCGCCGTCTTTGTAACTGGCTTCTGCCCAAGCACCTGTTTGTGTTGATACGTCAGTTATCAATCCTGGTGTAAAGTTTGTGTTTACATGCATTACACTGCCTTTTAGTGTGACATTGTCCTTCTTGTAGGTAACAACATTGTCAATGATGCTAGAGTTTTTAACATCGCCCCACACACCTGCAAAGTCAATCCAGGGATTGGTGTTGAGCTGTGTCATATGCATGCTAACATTTAAGTTGCCGTTTTTATAATAGCTATTTCCCAAAGTCCACTGTTGGTCATTGTCGGCACCAAAGTGTACATTGCCATTGGTGTAGTTGTTGTCAATTGCATCAATGCTGTTGTACATAGCACTGCCGTTGGTAACAATATTTGCCTGGTTAAGTCCTACAGTATAACCACGTCCAATACTGTCAGTTGCTACTCCGTTAATACCACCAATATCAAAGCCTGCAACATAACCATCCAAGTTTAAACCTGACATTGACAAATTGCCAATAGGCTGAAATGCACGGTCGATATCAATAATGTTACCTCCAGCAAATGATGTACTGGTATCAAGCAGTGCTTGCGTTGCTTGCTGGTCGCTTAGATACGGCCATGCACTTTGTAACATGTTTACCGCAGTACCAGCAGCAATTGGATTACCGTCTAGTCGACTCATAAACACATGCATCTTGCGATCGGTGTTGTTATCTTCATTGCGATGTGTCCAACTAATCAGATACTTGTTGCCATCGTCACCTTGAAAAATATTAACGGTTGCTCCGGGTGTTTCGCTGTATGCTACACTTGCTTTAACATCATTTAAGAATCCAGTTAATATATTTTGATAAGCAGCAACATATTTGTTATCAGAAGTTTTTAGCAAAAACTGATGACTGTCATTTGCTCCATCATAGTCGCCGCCTGATACCAAGATATCAACTTTGCTATCGCCATTGATATCAAAGAATCTTGGCTTGTATGTACTGTGTGTATCTCTGTTGTATCCAATTAAGATGTCACTGGTGGTATCTGTAAAGTTACCTGATCCGTCATTTTGCAAAAACTGAATGTCGCTTTGCTCAATAAACCAATTAAATGGACGACTAAACACAATAACATCTTCAACACCATCTTCGTTGAAATCATGATTAACAATGCGTACATGATGGTCATCAGACACTGCGTAGGCACTTGCCGGAAGGTCTTTGACAAAAGTATATGTTAGTGTACCGCCAGTAAAATCCACACTGTACATTTTGGTTCGACGTGTTTGGTCACAGCCAGCTACATTGAGATACTGCAATGGACAACTGCCATCAGCTACAATAATTTCATTGTTGCCGCCGTTATCCATAAAGTTGCCAATTGTTACACCACTGCCGCCAGTTCTAAGATGTCCGTGAATACCAAGTGGATCAACGTATGTGGTAAATCCATTCACAGTGTTGTTTAATGCAATAGTGGTATTTGGCCCATAGTCTAGCATGATAATGTCATCGTAGCTGTCGTTGTTGAGATCGCCAACATCACTGCCATGTGACCAAATACCTACTGTGGGGATTTCAATTTTGTTAAAATTGCTACCTGTGTTTTGGAACACAGTGCCTGGCCCGCGTACAACTTCATTGTCAGTACTATGAGCCACAAACATATCTTTTCGGCCTGTTTTAAAAAAGTCTGTAAACTGTACACTTGGTTCACTGCCTTTTATGATATTGTCTGTGCCACTAAACCACTGTGATGTTTTGTCAACCAACCGACCATTTTCAAACGACATCATGCTTATACGACTGTCGATCCACTCTGTAGGATCGTTGGTATTGGTTCTCCTGCCTACAAAAACTATATCATCTTGTGCACCGTCGCCGTCAATGTCCTCAATAAATGAATCAAATACTGCATGTGTACGACTTGCAGAACCAGCTAACGGATCAACTGTACCTTGACTGACTGGAGTGGTGTAAAAACTGTTACCAGGATTGTCAACAACTGGTCCTGGTCCACCGCCGCTGCCGCCGCATGCACTGAGCGCAGTGCATGCTAGTAGCCCAAGTGTAATTTTAGTATAGTTCATGATCTTGCCAGCTCCATTTGCAAGGGGTTGTGCGACCTTTGTCGCCTAGAACAACTGTGTCACTGTCCCAGTCTACGTCTCCGTGACTGCGATGATCATGCCATTTGTGTACAAAGTCAGGTTTGCCAAATACGCGAACTGCGTTAACAAACTGATCTTGTGTTACACCTACAAAATGTACTAGCATCATATGACTCATTCCTAACTGTTATATACATTATAACAGGTTATGCAGAAAGGTCAACCGTTTTTTTGATTTAGGCTGCGATTTTTAAGACTTAAAAACAGCTCCAAGTCTTGACTGTAAAGCCATTCAATGCTTGTTTTGTGTTCTTTGGAAACAAACGGTGTTGGTATTTTGCTTCGATTTATTGGTCCGCCGGTAACTTTTCCGCCTAGTGCATGTACACAGTCCACTGGATCAATATAACAGTGCGTCTGTTTGTTGATAAATGACACTTGCGGTCGTGTATGATACTCAAATTTGTTCCACACATGATCTATAAATGAAGCAAAATCTCCATTGTGCGTGGACATTTTTTGTGTCATTTGGTTAAACCTGTAAAGACTAACAAAACGCTCAACAGGATCGCGCACAACAGTATGCCATTCATAGTGCGAAAACTCATTGGGTATGTCGGCATGATGAGTATGATATTTTTCGTAACTGTCAAGGGATTGACATTGTGATTCTATAAAACTCCCAGCTGTTCGCGGAATGTGTATAAAACCTTTGCCCGTTGAATGTATTAAAAACATGCTATGCAGCTATTTTTTGTGGAACCTTTACCAGTTCAGGAGTAATTTCTACTTCAGTAATCTTGCTTTTTGCATACTCTTTGAGGCTAAACATGTGTGGCATCAGTATACGCTCCAACTCTGCTTGTAAACTTCTTGCACCTGTCTTGCGTTTGCTTGCATTGTGTGCAATCTCTTTGAGTGCGTCATTGCTAAACTTTAGTGCAACACCGTCTGTTTCAAACAAATAGGTATATTGTGCTACTAAACTGTTGCGAATCTCAGTTAACACAAAAATCAACTGGTCTTCAGTTAGTTCAGTTAAGCCTACCCATGTTGGGAAGCGTCCAACAAATTCTGGAATCATGCCATATTTGACCAGATCATCAGGTTCAAGGTCTTTGAGGTCAGCATCTTTGTTTGTTTTTACATCAACGCCAAAGCCAATGCCTGATCCTTCTGCTCGTCGCTTGATAACAGCATCAATGCCTACAAATGCGCCGCCCGCAATAAACAGTATGTTGCTAGTGTCTACTTCAATCATTTCTGCTTGTGGATTTTTGCGATTTGCACCCGCAGCCGGTACACGACATACTGTACCTTCTACTATTTTAAGCAGAGCTTGTTGCACACCTTCGCCGCTTACATCTCGTGTGATTGATGTGCTTTCGCCTTTGCGAGCAATCTTGTCAACTTCATCTAGAAAGATAATACCGCGTTGTGCTTTTTCAACATCACCATTGGCAGCACTTAACAGTTTATTGATCAGTGTTTCAACATCATCGCCAACATAGCCTGCTTCAGTGATTGATGTTGCATCAGCAATGGTAAATGGCACATCAAGATATCGTGCTACAGTTTTTGCTAGCAGCGTTTTACCACAGCCTGTCGGACCAAGCAATAACACATTGGCCTTGGCTAATTCTAAGTCAGTGCTGGTATTGTTCAATCTTTTGTAATGATTGGCAACTGCCACTGAAAGTACAATTTTTGCATTTTCTTGGCCAACCACGTATTTGTCTAGAAATTCCTTGAGTTCAACAGGGTCTATGTCTTTGACTTCTTTAGGATTTATTGTAGCGTTGGCTAGCTCTTGAAGTAGGTCTCCGCATAATTCCACACATTCGTTGCAAATAGCTACACTATCCCCAACAATGAGCTTTTTGACGTCGTTCTTGCTTTTATTACAAAAATCGCATTTGTCGTATTGATTGTTGAGTTCTTCGTTCATCTAAAGGTCCTGACTTTTAAGTTGTTGTTCGATTTGGGCACGTTCGGCATCATTCAACAGCTCTGGATCATATTCGCCAGAACCAAGTTTCTCAATTAGGTGTTGGATGTATTCTTCATTGTAGGTAAATGCATCTGTATTGTCTTTGTCTATTTCAATCCACTTGGTACCGTTCCACTTGTAAAGTCTACTTGGCAAGTAATCAACTCTAACAAATGTATCGCCTTTGATTGGATGTGTAGGAAACTGTGTTCCAAAATCAGCACGGGTATATTGATCTAGTTCGTCATCACTTGCTTGTACATATTGCTGCCAAGGAAGTTTGTCGATTAATTTGTTATCAAGCAGTTGTTCTTGTTCTTTTAGTGTGCTATCAGGATTTAGTCTTTTCCAAATTCGTTTTGCTCGCTTTTCAGGATCGCCTTCATCTTCTTCTTTCCAAGCAAAGAGCTCAGAGTCTTCAATTGTTTCTTCCTCAACTGTTGCTTCTGGCTGTCTGGGCTCTCCCAGGTCTGCTGTCTTTTCTTGGTCTGTTGTAGTGATTTCTGAATCCGTGCTGGCATCGTCTGGCTCCTGTGCTGGCTGCATAAATTCAAGAATTATACTTTCTTGAACTTCTTCTTCAATCTTTTTTGTTTCTGTGTCTAGCTTACTGCCAAACTGTTTTGCCATTGCGGCAGCGATAATATTATCGCTAAATGCTTTTGCTTCTGGTGTCCCGTGTTCTGGAAATAGCGGTTCATCTGGTACTTTTATAATTGATTGCGGAGGTGTCTCTTCTTCAGGCTCAGGAAGAACAATATGTTCAACATGAACTGTTACTACTTTTTGACTATCTTCAGTATCTCCTCCAACTTCAGTTCCAACTTGGTTATCCGTGTTTCCAATTTCTTCAGTGTTTTCGTCTGCTCGTCCAGAGTCTGATTCGGCTGTATTAGATTCCGTCGCTGTCTCATTCTCTTGAAACGCGATCGGGCTTGGCACCTTGTTATCAGTTTCTTGAACAATCAAATTCCCCTTGTCTTGTCTGCGCCAAGCAAAACTTTCTGTTGCCGCTAGTAGCATCATAATAGCTAACGGATCAAATACTGCAACAATTAGGATAATAACCCAGCGTACAGCCTCTTCTAATAGGCTTTGATCAGCATCTGTGCCGTAGATTAATTCAGCAATGTATTTAACTGGACCAACCTCTGCTTCTAACTGCCTAGTTTTGGCTTCCAGTGCAAACTTTTGCTCTACAAGCTGGTCGAGAGCAGCATTAGCCGATTTAATTTTTGCAGTTTCTTCTGCAATGATTGTTTCAACTTCGCTGTCAACACCCACAGTTAAACTGTTGCGGAGTCCGTTGATTAATTTTTGACTTTGTGCTACTTGTGCATCAGCACCTGCACGAATTTTTGCAATCTGATCAATTGCACTTTTAACAGCAGGCGACTCTTGATTGCGAACTTCGTCAATGCGTTTTAGTACATCAAGTTTACGATCTTTAATTGCTTGTAAATCTGCGCCACGTGCGGCAGCAATCAATCCTCTAAGTCTGTCACGCTCTTTGTCAAGATTGTCTTCGTGGTCTTTGCGAAGTTGTGTAACGGTACGGCTTAGTTGATCAATGCGTTTCTGATTGTTTGCTTTCCATTCATTGGTTCTTTTGGCTGTATCAGTGCCGAATATACCATCACTTTTAATACCAATGGTTTGTTGAAACTTTTTAATCTCAGCAGTGGATCCACTTTTGCTCAAACGCTGTAGTGTGTCAAGTTCACTGTTAATTTGATCAATCTGCTGTTGATACGGAGCAACTTGTGCGTCAATGGCACTGGTGTCTTTGCCTACGTTGCTCAGTGCAGTTTCATATTCTTTGGCATTGGTATCAAGTCGAGCAAGCTCTGCATCAAGTCCTTTTAACTGTTCAAGATAAGGTTCAACTTTTGTAGTGTCAGACTTTCGTGCATTTTCAATAATTGCATTCTGTTCTGCAATAGCAGGCTTGATACGCTCGTATGCTTGATCAATACGCTGTTGCTCTGTGTCAATCTGTTGCTGTATGCTTGCATTGTTATTGCCTGTGCTTGCTTCTGCTTTGGCAATTTTTTGTTCACTGCGAGCAATGCTAGCTTCGGCTCTGGAAATTTCACTGACAATACGCTCAACTTGCACCAGTGATTCAGTGTTAGCACTGGTTTGTTCGATGTGACTTTTTGATAGGAAACCAAAGATACCCATTGATGTAATAAACATCAGCACTGCAACAGCAGGCACCAAGTACAATTTCATAACCCATCTGGCGCGATCCCAGTGCTGATGCAACCACACAGTTACAGTGAGTTTGGCAACTTCCAGTATGCCGCCCATAATAATAATGGGAATAACTGCTGCGGCAAAAATTGCAGCCAAGCCGATGATACTGTAGTAGGCTGCAATGCCAGACAGGCTAAGTGCTACAAGTAATACCAAAATTGCTAAGAACATATTGTATTTACTTATTCTGCTTAATATCAGACTGGGTATATTTCAAGTCTATCCATGTCTTAAACGCAGGATCTGGTACCAAAAACCAAATTCGAACAGGACGATGAAATGTGTGAAACATATCCAGCTTGCGGCGAACGCCACGTTGCCCACGCCATTCTTTGCCAAACCATTTTTTGCATTCACGAATAATGTTGTACCATTGATTTCGATCGTATACGTCAAACCAAATTTTATACATTCAGTTCCTCGTTGATATATCGCTGTAGTTCATGATCGCTTACATTGTCTGGCACTTCATTTTTGTAAAATAATCTGTAACTGTCGCTACCGTACTTGCCGATGCCATGCAGTTGTGTGGCATCTTCGCCGTCCCAGTCGTTAAACTGTTCACTCATACGATACAGCCTTTCTGCTCGTACTTTACGCATACCTAGCGGAGCAATTACTTCTTCAATCTCGTTGAGTGTGGCATGTAATAACGCTTCTGGACAATTCCATTTAGCAAAGAACTTAGGCAGTACTGCTTTGACTTGCTTACGTCCTGTAAGATTTAAACACATCACACCTACCATGTGTTGCCATACGCTATCAACCTGTTGTTGCACCATAAGATCATCTCTCATAGTTTTTCTCCTGGCTCAAACCCTCTAAATCGTTCAAAGCGTGGAAAGCGTAGGCTGTATGTGCCGTCTTGGTTTTGTGTAACAGCATCAGCTTTGATTTCCACAATGTAGCCTTTTAACTCATTGCGGCGAGACCAAAAACTATCACGATCGCTGTCAGACAAACCGCTTCCAACATTAACCCGTATAGTGCGACCATCATCAATGCCTTCGCATACCAACGCTCCAAGACGCCCTTCGTTTCTTCCTGTACCTTCTTCAAGATCTACTACCTCCAAATCAACTGTAATTACTGGTTTCCATTTCATCCAAAATGTGCTACGCTTGCATTCATAAGGTGCATCCAAACGTTTTATCATAATGCCTTCATAGCCTTGACTAACACATTTTTCGGCATATTCTGTCATTGTGTTGTGTCCTGCTTCATCAGAAAGATCAACAGTAAAGCCATCTGTTAGATGTATGTTTGGCAAGCCGCTCATTGATATTAATGCGTCAAGTGCTTGCAGGCGATTGTGCTGATTGCGATTGCAATGTCCTTCTTTTAATTCGTCTAAACGCATAATATCAAATACATGATAATCCGCTGTGTTTTCTACGTGGTCTTTTCTGTGTGCATGTTTCATCAACTGTTGAAAACTGTCGCCAACAATTTCACCATCTAGCACCAAGTCGTAGCGCAAGTTGTGTTTTTGCACCAATGCTCTCACTTGCTCTGCAATATGAGGAAAGTTAGAGAATTCTTTGCCGTTGCGACTGTACAGCATCACAGTGCCGTTGCGATAACCAACAGCAATGGTTCGTACTCCGTCTAATTTTGGCTCAAGTCTGCACAGCCCAGTCATCTTTTTAGGATGGCCTTTGCTGTCTGTGGCTAGTTGCACTTCAAATGCAGGAATCTTCCATTCGCTGTTGCCCAAGATCTTGTTTAGCGTTTTTGCAGTGATGCCACAGCGCAGGTCTTTGATAAGCACACGACGTGCCAGCATGTTCCACTGATCGCTGTCAAAGCGTTCGCTGATAATTTTGATAGTGTCGCGAGCTTTGTGTCCTGTAAGTGTGCGTGTACGCAAACTTTCGCACAATCCCCAAAACTGTACCCAAGGATTTTCTCTGTGCTCTAGACCTTCGGTCTCAGGAACTTGCTTTACATTATAGGTAAAGTATGGATTATATGCAAGATAACAGTTGTAGAGAAAGCATTCAGCACTTGCACTACCCAGTCTGGCCGCTACCAGAGCTTTTTCAATTACGCCTTCTTTGTGTAATCGACTGTTGTCATCTTCTAGATCGCGGATCCAATCACTGGCCACCTGTAATCCATTGTACTTTGCGTCGGCTTTTTTGTCGAACTTGATCATGGTGCACCTGAGGGTTGTTACTAAAACAAATCATACTATTATAATACTATAACTCTGACTAGAAGTCAACCATTATCTTACGATAATTGCTTCTGCACCAGCGGCTGTATACTGTGAAGTTAAGAAACTGCCCGGATTGGCAGGAGGAGTGGTATCAAGTATACCGTCCTGTTGTATTTGTGCAGCACCTAAAACACTTATGTTTCGAGCTTCGCGCATTGATGCAATCATTGCTTGTCCACCCAGTGTATCAAAGTTTGCAATACGCTCCAAAAACTCTGCCGGGCCACCGTCTGTAACATCAAGTGCATAACTGCCAAGACTGCCGGCTAGACTGGTTGCATTGGTGTCCTGACTTTGTATGTCAGACAATACCAAATCCATTTTAGCACGGTTTAGTTTTTCTCTTGCCTGTTGTTCTTGTATGCGTTTGAAGTTTGCTTGCACAGATTGTGCAGTTGTATTCGCACTGTACACACTTTGCATCAGACTCTTGGCTGCTGTGATAACGGCTGTATATGCAAGATCAAATGTTGCATAAGTTCCAGCACCGTAAACACCACCTGGAATTATATAAGGATCGCCTGGGTTTGCTTGATATGCTCCGTCAATCAGGTATTCTAACACAACCAGTACACCTGTACTGCTACTGCTATCGCCAGCATCGTTGTAAAATACATCTAGTTCGCCAGCAGTGTTCATTTGTGCTAGCAATCGGGCATTTTGTTTTAATGGCAATGCACTGTTAAAACCTGCTGCATATCCAATACAGTCAGCAAGTGTAAAGTTGCCTTCTGGACCTGTAGCAAGTTGTATATTGCTGTTCAATCCGTAGTAGTCGGTCCAGTATTCAACCACACCTGCGGGTACATAACTGGTTAAGTTTTGTATTAGCGGCAAGTCTTTCATGGTTTCAGTGGCGTTGGCCGCAGTCGAAAACGTTTCAATATTGGTGCCTTCAATGTTTTTGATTTGTCCAAAACTTCTAGCCAATGCACCGTTGGCAATAGCAAGATCATTTGGCAGTATGTTGGCAAGTCTTGCACCCAAACTGTCAAACACATCATTGACGCTACCTGATGTGTTTGTATAGATAGCACGATTGCTAACACCATTGGCACTTAGCGGTGCTGTCAATGTCATATAACTGGTTGGAAACTGCTTGGTTGGGTCAAACAGGTCTGCACCAGTAGCAATATAGGTTTGTGTACATTTCAATATGCCTTTGACTTGCACTAACTCAGTGGCACTGAGACTGACAAACAGATTGTAAATTTGTTGCTGCACGTTGCGAGGCAAGTTTGCACCAATTGCTGCCACTTCGTTTAGGTCGAGTCCTAAACTGCCCAGTGTAACATTGCCAGATATATTGGTAATGGTGCTTGCATCAGCACCAAGTACAACAGCAATACGCGGATTTACTGTTACTGTTGCAAGTTTTGCATACATTGGACCAAGTGTGCCGTTGTCCAGCATGTTGCTTAATAGTTGTCCTGGCGATCCAAGGTTTGCAATATCCGTCCAACTGATAACATCACCCAGTGCAGTTAAATCTGCACCCAGTGGCTGACTTGCCAAACTAACACCAGTCACTGAACCTGATATCACACTGTCCATTCCCGGAAATGTACCGCCTGTGAACAATTCACTGCTATTGTTGGCTGCGTTGATAAACTGATTGCTGGTTTCAACAAATGCTATTGCACTGCCAAAGGTTGTGCCTAACTTTTTAGCATCGCCTTCGATTTCTGTCGCAGTAACAGAACCACCCAGCACACTGGCACTTTCAGTGCGACCAAATGTTAACACACTGTCGATTGTACCAGACGTTGACATTACACTGTACGCATTACCAGAATACAAATCAAATGGTGCTGAGAATACACTATCGCCTAATCCACTGGTCATTGAATTAAATTCGTTTATGTACGGAGTGGCATTTGCAATATTGGCTATTTTATCAGTGACAGTATACAGCACACTTTGTATTGCTTGTATTTCCAGTGTTGAGTCATTCATGACTTTCAGTGTTGGTGCACCAGTTTCACCATTTACACTGTCAGTGATATCAAGTGGTGCTCCGCTGTTGGATGCAATAG
>Ga0213869_10002069_pt1 | contig 14251 bp, 12 predicted proteins | sample PICome_10_FD_160083 | JGI IMG/M metagenome (GOLD analysis project Ga0213869, IMG submission 160083) | Coastal seawater microbial communities near Pivers Island, North Carolina, United States - PICO132 | ecosystem: Environmental > Aquatic > Marine > Coastal | place: USA: North Carolina...
GAGTTCGACGTTCCGGGATGGGGCGTCGGTGGCGCCGCGGATCCGGACGGCGCCGGACCCGCCGGAGATGACCATCAGCGTGGAGATCTCGAGGTTCGATCCACCCTGGACGTCCAGGCTCCAGGCATCGCCGACCAGGGCGGACGGCTGCGTGGGATCGACGGAACCGATCTGGAGCGGCCGCTCCGGTGTTCCCGACAGGAGAAGCGGGCCGACGTTCTGGTGGATGCCCGGGGTCAGCAGGATCCGGTCCCCGGGAGCGACCTCCGCCGCCGAAGGCCAGGGATCGCCGGGTGCCATGACGTGATCGGTCGCCGATGCGGTCCGGACGACTGCGAAGAGCAGCACGAGGCTCGAGATCATCGAGATCATCGAGGTCATCGAGATCATCGAGGTCATGGCGGCGAACGCTCGGGGGCGGTCACGCCTCGATCCGCGGGGTTGGTTCGTCACGAACGTCATGCGAGTCGCACGCCGGGCTTCGCCGGAATCTCCACCTGCAGCACGCGACCCGGCGATTCGCACTCGATTCGCGGCGCATCGCAACTGGCGGGAAGCAGCACCGTGTCCTCCGGAACGAGTCGCGTGCGGCGGTCTTCGGCATCGACCACGGAGAGATCGCCTTCGAGTCCGACGAGGATCACTGGCGTCGATCCAATGGTGACGGCATGGGTGCCCGCATCGAGATCGAGATGGTCGATCGTGAACTCGCCTGCCGTGCACAGTCGGCGCCGACGAACGCCATGCGCCTCGACGGCGGGCGTCTCCGAGCGCCGGGTGAGCGGAGCCGACGCGGTCGGTGACGATGGTGAGTCGCCCGGCGTGATGCACGCCATCGCCGCATCGAGGTGCAGTGGGCGATCGGGGTCGTTTCGACCCCAGTCCCAGACTCGGAAGGTGGTGTCGCTGGCGGTCTGAACCTCGATGACCCGCACGTCGGCGCCGAGGGCGTGGCAGGTACCGCTTGGAAGATGAATGCAGTCGCCGGCCGCGACCGGAATCTTCACCAGCAGGTCGAGGATTCCATCACCCGATGCGATCGCCCGGCGAAGCGAATCGGCATCGGCACCGGGCCGGAGTCCGCGATAGATGAAGGCGTCCGGGCCGGCTTCGAGGACGAACCAGCTTTCCGTCTTCACGGCCGCGTCGGGGTGGTCCTCGACATAGCGGGGGGTCGGATGAACCTGGACGGAGAGATTCTTCGCGGCATCGAGGATCTTGACGAGGAGGGGGAATCCACCGGCCACGGTGGGTGCGGCGGTCCCGAGGACCGCATCCGGATTCGATTCGACGAGGTCGTGGAGCGAGTGGCCCGCCAGGGGACCGGACTCCACGAGGGACCGGCCATCGGCGACCGAGGTGGGCAGGTCCGCAAGCGTCCAGGATTCGCCGATCGATTGATCCGCATCGAGGGCTCCGGCAGGGCGATCGAAATGATCACCGCCCCAGGCACGAGGCTTCAGGATCGGCTGGAATCGGAGCGGGGGAAGGCGCATGGGGCGAACGGCATCCTGCACGATGTCCCGAGAACGACGGGACGATCAGACCTGCATTCCGGTGACCGTGACCTCGAAGGTGAGGTTGCCCCGGACGAATCCCTGACACCGACTGACGAATCGTCGTCGATTCCGCGACATGCTCTTCGCGAGCATCACGAGTCGGTCGCCGGGAACCACCACGCCTCGGAATGCGCAATCGTCACATCGTGTGAAACCGAGGAACGAGCTCTCGCCCAGCGGTGATCCCTTGATGTGAATGAAGCTCGCAAGCTGTGCCGCGGCTTCGATCATCAGCACGCCCGGCAGCAGGGGACGGCCCGGGATGTGACCCGGAACCCAGAATTCGTCGTCCCGAACATCCCGCCAGCCGACGCCTTCCGCGAAGTCGTCCGACCAGGTGGCGACGCCGTCGATCTGGATCATGTCGCCCCGGTGCGGATTGATCGCTTTGACGGCTTCGAGATCCGCCATCGGATGCTCGAAATCGACGTGTTCGTAAGGAAAGAGCGGTTCAGCAGGCAAGGCGTGATTCCGTGCAGGGAAGAAGGGTTCGTACGGTAGTCGATCGGAGCGGAAGATGGACGATCACGATGGTGATCGCCATTGCGGATGCACGAGCGTCTCTTTCGGTGCCAAAAACGAGACCGCGACCCTGAAACCGGGTCGCGGTGATCTCGCACTGATGATCTTCCTCTTCGAAACGCGGTGCCGTGAGGCAGGCCGCGATCGAAGTCAGTCCTTCTGGGCCGTGAGGATGTCTGCACGAAGCTGCTTCGCAGCTTCTCGAACTTCCTGCATGACCTTGCGGACCCGGGTGCCGGCGGCCTTGTTGCCACCTGCGGCCTTCTGAACGTCATCGTGGCATGAGTCGATCAGTTGGCGAAGGTTTTCATAGGCTTGCATGCGAAGCGCTCCTTGCAGTCTGTGTCGCGATGGTGAGGGCCTTCTTCGGAAGATCCGGCACCAGCGGCGGGGAGTTGTTGTCCAATGTAGAGGGTTCTTCGGAAGAATGCTCGATTCAAGGCCAGTAACGGCGATTTTATGATTTCGCTTCGAAGATCCTGCTTCGGTGGGCGGGTGCGATACTCGGGCTCTTCAGGGTCATTTCGCAGCCGATGTGCGAAAGATCGCGACATTTATCCGCTTGTTCGCGTTCAGGCGAATCGTCGAACCTGCTTCGAAGAGGACCTTGAATTCAGACCCGGAGATCCGCTTTTTCGCTGATCGCCTCGGCATACCGCTCGCGAACGGGCGCGATGCAATCCTCGACGAAGGCATCGACCTGCGTCGGCGCGAGCCCGATGAATCGCTTCGGATCCATGAGATCGTCGATCGGTACCGCGGCGAATTCCGGCGTTCCCCGCAAGCGGTCGAGCAGGTCGTTGTCGTGCCCCTCGTGCTTGATGCGTCTGGCCGCTTCCATGCTCGCGGTTCGAATCACCTCGTGGAGGTGCTGGCGATCACCACCACGCTTCGCGGCCTCCAGCATGAGATCCTCGGTCGCCATGAAGGGGAGTTCCGCGGCGAGATGGGCTTCGACCACCCGCTCGTGAACCACGAGTCCGCTGGTCACGTTCTCCATGATGTCCAAGGCGCCATCGAGCGCGAGGAAGGCCTCGGGAATGCTCAGTCGCCGATTGGAAGAGTCGTCGAGCGTTCGCTCGAACCACTGCGTCGCCGCGGTGTCGAGTCCGTTGCCCACGAGGTTCATCACGAATCGGGAAAGTCCCGTCGCACGCTCGCACCGCATGGGATTCCGCTTGTACGCCATGGCGCTCGAGCCGATCTGATTGGCCTCGAAGGGCTCTTCGACCTCCTTGAGGTTGGCGAGCAGCCGGAGATCGTTGCAGCATTTGTGGATCGCGGCGGCGACCAGGGCGAGTGCGTTCAGCAACCGCGCATCCGCGAGACGGGGGTAGGTCTGACCGCTCACCGCCCAGGTGGCGTCGACGGGCCAATCCAATCGCTCGGCGACCAAGCGCTCCAGTCGAGCGACCTTGTCGGGGTCTCGATCGAGGAGTCCGAGGAACGATGCCTGGGTCCCGGTGGCACCGCGCATGCCTCGCAGGCGGAGCCCGTCGCGGACGCCTTCGATCTCCTCCAGGCCGATGAGCAGGTCCTGGGCCCAGAGCGTCGCCCGCTTGCCGACGGTCGTCGGTTGGGCGGGCTGGTAGTGCGTGAAGCCGAGCGTCGGAAGATCCCGATGCGTCGAGGCGAAGCGGCCGAGGCGGTCGACGACGCTGGCGATCTTGCCCGCCGTGAGCCTGAGGGCGTCCCGTTGGATCATCAGATCCGCGTTGCACACCACGTCCTGGCTGGTCGCACCGAGATGAATGATCCCGGCGGCTTCGGGGACCCGGTCCCCGAAGGTGTGCACGTGGGCCATGACGTCGTGGCGGAGATTCCGTTCATGGACCGCGGCCGCATCGAAGTCGATGTCGTCGATCGCCCGCTCGAGGGCGTCGATCTGGGCGGATTCGATCGGCAGCCCGAGCTCCTGCTGGGAAGCCGCGAGGGCCACCCAGATCCGCCGCCAATATCCGAACTTCCGTCGGCTGGAGAAGATCTCCCGCATCTCAACGGATGCATTTCGAGATTCCAGCGGGGACCGATAGCCGCCATGAACGTCCGGAACCGTGTTCTTGCCCTCGGATTGCATCTTGTTGTTCGTTTCCCTGCGGTTTTGGAACTAGACTCGTTTGGTTGCCGTATGGGGATGCTATCTCCCCTCGTGAATCCCGGCTGGCGTGTCGTCGGCGAGTCGGCGTCTCGAACGGGCCATTCCGTTCGTTCGATCGGGCTTCGGTTCATCGGGGCCTTTGACTCCTCGTCGCGGGTCCGATCCAGAACCGAAGAAACGTCGTCCAGACCAGAGTGAGCGGGTATCCATGTCCGAGGCAGCGCGAACACGACAGGAACAGCCGGAGCGGAGTGGTCCGACCCGCCCGGGAATCATCGCGAACAACGCGAGCGGTACGCATGCGGCCATGGATCCGGATCCGAGCCGATCAGGCGTGCTGGGCGCCGTCCGCACCGATGACCCGGTCGTCGACCCCGATCAGGAACTGATCGAGGCGTGGCGAAACGGCTCGGAAGCGGCCCTCGACGCCCTTTTTCAGCGTTCCCAAGGCCGAATCTACGGCCTCTGTCTCCGCATGCTTGGCCGTCCGGAGGCCGCGGCCGATGTCGCACAGGACGCCATGATGCGGATGTACGAGGGGCTGCCGCGATTCGATGGACGCGCCCGGTTCACCACCTGGAGCGTCCGGGTGACGCTGAATTGCGTCTATTCGCACCTCCGGCGGGAGAAACTCCGCCGCCATGCGCGGCTGCCCGAGGGAGATTCTGGATTTGAGCTTCGAAGCAGGGAACCAGAACCCTCGACCCGCATCGAAACCAACGACCTCCACCGATCGGTCGTGGCGGGACTCGGCCTTCTGGATCTCCAGGCAAGGGCCATCCTGGTCCTTCGGGACCTTCAGGGTCTCGACTACGGCGACATCGCGGAGGTGCTCGGAACTCCGATCGGCACCGTGAAAAGTCGATTGTTCCGAGCCCGGGCCGCGCTTCGCGAGGCCCTCGGACGCATGGGCCACGTCGGCGACTGACCGACGATCCGCCCCGGCCCGGGGCACCTCGTAAATCCGAAGTCCGGCGAGTGGTGAGGCCGAGGTCTTCTCGCAAGGAGGGCGTCGGTGGGTCGAGCGCCGCCGGCGACGATCCGTCAGGTCGTGTGGGGCAGGTGGATCCGTTGGATCAGTTTGATCAGTTCGATCATGATGGCGGTGGAAAGCCACCTCGCGTTAGGGTCTGCGTCGGTGGTGTCTTCCGCGGGTTCCGCGGCGTGGGCTTCATGGTGGTGGATTTCGTGGACGAGTGAACGACGATGACTTCCGAAGACCTCGACAACTTCGACCCGAATTCCGATCCGGCGATCGAAGCCCTCGGCTTCGGTGGCCTCGACACCGACGATCTCCTTCGTTTCGTCGAAGGCGAGATGACGCCGGGCGAGTCCGAGGCGTTTCTCGCCTCGGTCCGGGACGGTGACGCCGACGCGGCGACCCGACTGGTCCGGATGCGACGTGATCACGAACTCATGCAGTCCGCGGCGGTGACGTCGGCCGGCCCGGACCTGCTGGCACCGCTCCGGGCCCGGATCGCCCGAGGGGAACTGATCGGCGACGGCCTCCTGACCCAGGAGGGCATCGAGCCGACGGACATGATGTCGAAATCGGTCGAGGAACTCGCCCGTCGACGGCGTCGCAACCGTCGTCGTCCGCTGATCCAGGTCGCCGCGGGCATCGCGGTCGCGGCGGTGGCGGGCATCGTGGTCGTTCAAGTCGTCGATCGAGTCGACTGGCGCGGCATCGACCCGCTGGCCTGGCTCCCGAGCGAAGTCGATCAACCGCGCCCGGATCCGTCGGTGAAGCCGGAGGCGCCGGTCGTCGAGAAGTCGCGGCTCGCCCGCGCCGATGATCCCATTCGAAACACGGGTGAGACGATCACGTCCTCAAGTGAAGGAACGCCGCCCGTCCGGCAGACGATCGAGGATCCGACGAAGACCCATCTCGCGTCCTTCGGCGTGGCCCTCGCGTGGGATGCCGAGGACGAGACCTTCGAGGTCCGTCTCGCCTCGCTCGCCCTCGAAATGGACGCGGTGCTGGTTCGAAACCTTACGTTGGTCGAGAGCGTCGAAGCCTCCGGTCGGAGGCTCGCCGCCGGACTCGCTCCGGCCGCCGACCCGGACGTCGTCGGCACGCGGCGTGGTCGCGGACGCGACCTCCAGCCGTCGCCGATCGTCGGCATGATCGACGACGCGCCCGAGACGCGGGTGCGGATCGATCTCGCGGAGCGGGGATTTCGCTATGCCCTGGTGATTCCCCGAAGCGAGGTCGCGAACGTGATCGCCCGAATGAGCACCCTCGGGGCTCGCGGCGCGGGCGCCGCCACCCGGCTGGTGCCCGCCGAGACCGATCGACCGGGCGCCGCCTTCGACGCCGATGCGTGGTCGAGCTGGTCGCGTCACGCGGAGGCCACGCCGGCGTCCTCGACGAACGCCGGCACGCTGGTCGTGCCGATCGCGGTGATCGAGACGGCGGATCTCGCCGACCAGGCCGGAAACTGAAGAACGCCCTCGCGGTGAGATCGGGCTCCGTCGTCAGGACGAGGCGGATTCCGTCCTCAGGACGAGGTCGATTCGGTCACCTTCGGTTCGGATCCCGCGCGGATCCGGACGAGGTTCTTCCGGTGCCGAAAGACGACGAACACCGCGATGAGACCGGTCACCACCAGATAGGGGATCGAGCGTCCGAGTGACTCGCCTTCGCCCGCGATGGTCATCGCGATCACCGTCGCGGGAAGCACGATCGCCCCGGCCATGCTGGCGAGCGACATGACACGGGTGAGTCCGAGCGTGATCCCCCAGACCACGAATGCCGCGAGGGCGGGAACCGTGAGCACCGGCCACATCGCCAGCACCGCACCGAAACCGGTCGCGACGCCCTTGCCGCCCCGAAAGCCGATCCAGGGTGAGAAGCAGTGTCCGAGGATGGCGCTCACCGCGACCAGCAGCCATCCCCAGGCGGCGGCGTTCGTGGTCGATGTCTCGCCGAGCAGTCCGCCGAGCCAACCGGCGACGAGGACGGGCACCGCGCCCTTCAAGGCGTCGAGCAGGAAGCACAGGATCCCGAATCGCCGACCGAGGACGCGGCCCACGTTCGTGGCACCGGTGTTTCCCGAGCCTTCCTTGCGGATGTCCACGCCCCGGCGGCGTGCGATGATGACTCCGAAGGGCAGGCTGCCGGCGAGAAACGCGAGCGCCGAGCTGGTCCACCAGTACCAACCGAAATCCTGTGCTGCTTCGATCATGGGGACGACGATACTCCGTTCCCGGAATCGAGTCCGTCCAGCGTCGCCTGAACGGCGTGCAGGACATCGGCCACCGGGATTCGATCGACGGCACACGCCTTCGGGTGATCGTCGGCGACGAATTCCTCCGGAAGAAACGGCTGTGCGACGACGATTCGCTCCCGGGCGTTCGGCAGGGTGGTCCAGCGATGATCGGTGGGCCCGAAGATGGCGATGGTCGGAACGCCGAGGGCGACGGCGAGGTGACGTGGTCCGGTGTCGTTGGTGACCATGAACCGGCATCGCTCGATCACGCCCCGAAGTGAATCGAGGCCGAGGCCCCTCGCGGCGAGATCGATCACCGCCGGACCTTCGCTTCCGGCGGCATCGCGCGCGATGGTCGCGAGCAGCTCGCGTTCATCGGGACCGCCGAGCAGCAGGACGTTTTCGATCTCCGGTGGAAGTCGGCGTGCGAGTTCGACGAATCGTTCGACCGGCCATCGCTTCGGGATCTTGCTCCCGCCCACCACGAACGCGACGCACTGTCTGTCGATGCCGTCGATGCCGTCAAGGATCGCGTCGGCGGCGGTCCGTTCGGCGGGGGTCGTCTCGAGGCGTGGAAGACGATCCTTGACCGTGATGTCGAAGGCGGTCGTGGCCAGCATCGCGTAGTCGTCGACCGTCGGTCGGGGACCATCGCGTCGCGCGGCCGGCACCGGATGCGAGAGGAGTGAGCCGCGGCCGTCCCGGGCGTACCCGATGGTCGGCCGGATCCCGGCGCATCGACCGACGAGGCCGGAGCGGAAACTCCCCCGGAGAAGCAGCAGGGCGTCGAGGGCGTGGCGTCGGACTTCACGGCCGGCGGCGACCGGGCCGAGAAGGCCTCCGTCGTGGAGCGGGATCGCTTCCGCGATCGCGGGATGTCCGTCCAGCATCGCGAGGGTGGCGGGTTTTCCGAAGCCCACGATCTCCAGGTGCGGTGCCGCGCCGGCGATCGCTCGAATCGTGGGTTCCGCCATCACCGCATCGCCCAGCCAGTTCGGCATCAGGATGCCGAGGCGTCGAATCGCCGCGAGATCGATGGGATCGGACTTCAAGCCTCGAGATCCCGGTCGCCGCTTCCGTCCAGCCAGAGCGGGCCGCCCCCGTGATCCCGATGCCAGCGATCCGTCGACCGACGGAGCTCCGCCAGCAGTCCGATCGCGGTGATCTCGGGCCCGCGCACCCCGACCGCCAGCGTGCCGGATCGCCACTCGATCTCGACCAGTTCGACGCCGGTGCGTTCCGCGATGCCCTTGGCGGCGGCCACGATCGTCTCGGGAATGCGGGGATCCTCGAGGTCGGCGTCCGGGTGGCTCGCGAGCGAGGCCCTCGCGATGCCGGGATCGCTCATCGCCGCTCCAGCAGCAGGCATCCGATCGCGGCGAGCATGACCACGACGGTCACCAGCATCCACGCGAAGAACGTCTGTGGTTCGTCGAGGAAGATCAGCCCCGCGACGAACGGGAGCGGCGCGACGATCATCAGGCCCGCGCCGATCATCCGCGCGGTTCCCGTGCCCCGCGGGCGGGTCGTCTCGTTGAGGTCCTCGATCGCCCGTCGCAGTTGCGCGAGTTCGTTGCTCGACTCGCCACGTGCCCGCTGGGGCCTGCCCGACGCGAGGACGATGTCGACGGCGTCGGTGAAATCGTTCGCGATCGCGGTGGGGGAGGCCTCCCCCTCGGCTTCCCGGCCGGGGCCGATGAGAATCGTCCGGCATCCCGCGGCCGAGCCCGCCTGCACGTCCCGTGGCTGGTCGCCCACCATCCAACTGCTTCGAAGATCGATGCCGAGGTCCCGGCTGGCCTGCAGGAGCATGCCGGGCTGGGGCTTTCGCCAGGGATGTTCCCGGCGATAGGCGTCGATCACCGCTTCGGGGTGGAACGGGCAGTAATAGAACCGGTCGACCAGGCCGCGTCGATCGGCCGCCAGATCGACGAGGCCGGCGATCTCCCGATGGACCCGATCGACATCCTCCTCCTCGTATCGTCCACGGGCGACGCCCCCCTGATTGGTCACGACCACGAGCCGGTATCCGGCATCGCGGAGGCGTCGAAGGCCTTCGGGGACGCCGTCGAGGAGCGTCACCCGGGCGGGATCACCGAGGTCGCCGTCGTTGGCGATGAGGGTGTTGTCACGATCGAGAAAAACAACCGGTTCCATGGGGGGTCAGGATATCGTCGCGAGGTAGGAAGCGATCGTCCGAATCGCGGAATCCAGAAAGCGATGTCATCGATCCGCCTCGGATACAGTCTCTGACTCGGCCGGTTCGGCCGACTCGCGACAGGTTGAATCAACGAAGGGGCACGTTCAAATGACGACCGACAGCCATCGAGGTCTCGGAGGGCTCGGCATTCTCGCGGGCGGCGGTCCCGCTCCGGGAATCAACGCGGTGATCGCCGCGGCGACCATCCGAGCGAGGCTCGAAGGACTTCCGGTGTTCGGTCTGATGGACGGTTTCTCGAAACTGATGGTGGGTGATCCGGACGCGATCCGGCCGCTCGAGATCGAGGACGTCAGTCGGATGCACTACCGAGGCGGTTCGATGCTCGGGATCGCCCGGGCGAATCCGACTCGCCGCGAGGAGGACCTCGAACGCGTGATCGCGAGTCTCGAGGCCCGGGGCATCGACAAGCTCGTCACCATCGGCGGCGACGACACCGCGTACTCGGCCTACCGGGTCAGCGAACGGGCGAAGGGGCGCATCGCGGTCGCCCACGTTCCCAAGACCATCGACAACGACCTCGATCTGCCTCCCGAGATCGACACCTTCGGCTACCAGACCGCCCGGGCGGTCGGCGTGGACATCGTCCGGAACCTCATGACCGACGCGAAGACCACGCGTCGCTGGTACGTGGTGATCGCGATGGGACGCACCGCCGGACATCTCGCGCTCGGCATCGGGAAGGCGGCGGGGGCGACGCTCACCATCGTCCCCGAAGAGTTCCGCGGCGAGACGGTGCCGCTGTCGATGCTGGTCGACACGCTGGTCGGCGCGATCATCAAGCGTCGGCTCGACGGTCGGGACGACGGCGTCGCGGTGATCGCGGAGGGGGCGGCGCTCTCGGTCGATCCAGAGGACCTCAACCAGCTCGGCGTCATCGAACGGGACGCCCACGGACATGTCCGACTGGCGGAGCTCGACTTCGGCCGGGAATTGAAGCGACTGGTCCGGACGGAACTCGAGAAGCTCGGGATCGACTGCACCCTCGTCGAGAAGAACATCGGTTACGAACTCCGGTGCGCCGATCCGGTGCCGGCGGACCTCGAGTACTGCCGGGATCTCGGGTACGCCGCCGCGAAGTTCCTGATCGAGGGCGGCAGTGGAGCGCTGGTGTCGATGCAGGGCGGGCGTTTCGTTCCGGTTCCGCTGGATGAGATGCTCGATTCGAGAACCAACCGGATGCAGGTGCGACTGGTCGACATCGAATCGACGCGATACGCCATCGCCCGGCGGTACATGATCCGGATCCGCCGCGACGACCTCGAGGATCCGGTGATCCTCGCCCGGCTCGCGGCGTCCTCCGACATCAACACCGACGAGTTCCGCGCACGGTTCCAGTCCATCGTCGGCTACGAGCCGCCGTCGCTGAATCTTCCGATCAGCTGACCGGCCCGCGAAGGACGAGGCGTGGGGGACCGGAATCGACCGCCGCGGGGAATCGGTACGATGTCGCGATCCGATGAACGAGTCCCGCGACGTCGGCTCGATCACCTTCCGCACCGTTCCGCCCAACGAGGCACGCCGTGAGCGAAACCCCCCCGAACGTTTCGAGCCGTTCCGAAGCCACCGATCCGCCGAGCGAGGCGGATCTCCGAGACCTGGTCGCGGCCCGCCGCCGGAAGCTCGCCTTCCTCCGCGAGGAGCTCGGCGTGCAGCCGTACGGGAGCCGGGTCGAGGGCCTCGTCGATCTCGCCACCGCCCGCGACGCCTTCGACGAGGCGGCGCACGAGGCGCACGCCGCCGCCGTGGAGGCGGAGACGGCGTCCGAGGATCCGCGACCGGTGGTGCTGGTCTCCGGTCGCGTCATGCAGCATCGAGACATCGGCAAGCTGGTGTTCCTCCGGCTCCGTGATCACACCGGTGATCTCCAGGTGAGTCTCTCGAAGGCGGATTGCGGCCCGGAGGTCTTCCGGCTCGCCAAGAAGCTCGACTACGGCGACGTGGTGGTCGCGGGCGGACCGATGGGGCGCACCAAGCGTGGCGAGATCTGCGTCTGGGCGGACCGGATGGAGATGCACGCGAAGAGCCTCACGCCGCCACCGGAGAAGTGGCACGGCCTCTCCGATCCCGAGATCCGCTTCCGGCGACGCTACGTCGACCTTCACGCGAATCCCGATGCGATCCAGGTCCTGCAGGATCGATCCCGGATCATCTCCCGCATGCGTCGCTTCATGGAGGATCGCGCATTCCTCGAGGTCGAGACACCGATGCTCCAGTCGATGGCGGGTGGCGCCGCCGCCCGTCCCTTCACGACCCACCACAACGCGCTGGACATCGAACTCTCGATGCGGATCGCGCCGGAGCTCTATCTCAAGCGGCTCCTGGTCGGCGGACTGCCCCGCGTCTTCGAGATCAACCGCAACTTCCGGAATGAAGGCGTCGACCGGACCCACAATCCCGAATTCACCGCGATGGAGGTCTACGAGGCGTTCGGCGACTGCTGGACGATGCTCGAACTGACCGAGTCCCTCCTGCACGAACTCGCCTGCCGGGCCGCCGAGGATCGTCGCGGTCGTGGCGACGAGTCGGTCGACGGGGGACCGGAGTCGCCGGTGCTTCCCTTCGGCGAACTGAAGATCGACTGGCGTCGACCCTTCGAGCGCGTCACCTACGGTGAACTCTTCGAGCGGGCGACCGGCTTCGACATGCGTGACGAGCAGGCGGTGCGGGCGAAGGTCGCCGAACTCGGCCTGCACAAGGCGGAGGGCATGGACCACTGGTTCGCGGTCAACGAACTCTTCGAGGAGGTCGCGGAGCCACTGATCGATCCGGCGAGGCCGACGTTCGTGACCGGATATCCGTCCGCGGTGAGCCCGCTCACCCGTCCGGATCGGGACGATCCCGATCTCGCGGAGCGATGGGACGTCTTCGTCGCGGGGATGGAGGTCGGTCCGGCGTACACCGAACTCAACGATCCCGACGTGCAGCTCGCGAAGTTCACCGAGCAGCTGGCCGGGGCCGACGACGAGGAACAGGCGTTCCGGAATCTCGACGAGGACTTCATCGAGGCCCTTCGGGTCGGCATGCCGCCGGCGGGCGGTCTCGGACTCGGGGTCGATCGCATCGTGATGCTGCTCACCGGGCAGTCGTCGATCCGCGAGGTGATCGCGTTCCCGCTGATGCGACCCGAGGACGGCGAAGGCTGACCCGCGGGGCGAGGGCCGGTACCGCAGCCGGGTCGGGCCTCACCGCTGGAAGTCGTAGAGACCCGGGAGTTCGAGGATGCCCGTGAGTTCGTCGAGGGCGTCCCGGGTGGATGTCAGGCGGACGGGATCCGCGAGCTCCGACGCCGCGAGTTCCTCCGGATACCACCGCTCCACCCACTCGACGAGTCGGTGGTACCGCGCTTCGGTGTAGAGGCACGCGTGGTGCACCCCATCGACGTCGCCTGCGCGGAGGCCGACGCGAAGCCGGAGGCATGCCGGGCCGCCACCGTTCCGCATCGACTGGCGAAGGTCGAAGACGTGGACGGCGGCGACCGGGTTCGATTCATCGCCGACGAGATCGTCGAGGTAGGAGGACACCGCGGCCGAGTCGCGGCACTCGCCGGGACAGACGAGGGCCATCGATCCGTCCGGAAGCGTCACGAGCTGGGAGTTGAAGAGATAGGACCGGACCGCATCCTCCAGCGGCACGCGTTCGGCGGGCACCGGGATCGAGATCAATCGGCCGTCGAGTCGTCGGTCGAGTTCGGCGAGGGTGCGATCGGGATCGAGGAACGCCGACTCGTGGTGAAGGAGCACGTTCTCGTTGCCGACCGAGATCACGTCGTTGTGGAAGACGCCGGCGTCGATCGCGTCCGGATGCTGCTGCGCGTAGACGCAATTCGCTTCCGGGACCCGGAGCACGTCGGCCACCGCCCGAGAGGCCGCGAGGGTCTGCCGCGCAACGTACCGCCGCGGGCCCACGTCGGAGTCCGCCCGGCCGCCGTAGACGAAGAAGTGGGTGCCCGGCCCGTCCCCGCTCGAGAGGCGGGTGTGGTTCGCCGCGCCCTCGTCGGTGAGTCCGGGGCCGTCGATCGCGCCGTGGACCACCATCCGGGATTCGTCCGCGAACACCCGTCGCAGAATCCGTTCGGTGGTCGGCGCCTCGATCCGGCGATGCGGCATGGTGTGGAGATTCGCGACGGCCAGGTGGAGTCGTCCGTCCTCGGTGTCCGGCGCGGGGGCGACGGTCGCGGCGTTCGCGGCCCACATGAACGACGAGGAGGTGGCGCGAGCGAGGAGGTGGGGGGCTTCGGTCGCCGCCCGGGCGACCATGGTGGCCTCGTCCCCGTCGAATCCCGCCTCCCGCAGCACGTCGAGCGCCGGCCGCGGATGCGGCGGCAGCCAGCCCTGGAGCAGGCCCATCTCCGCGAGGGCCCGCATCTTCGCGAGCCCCTGAAGCGCCGCTTCCCGGGGGCGGGAGACCTCCCCGGAGTTCGTCGAACTCGCGACGTTGCCCGGGCTCAGGCCGGCGTAGTTGTGGGTCGGTCCCACGATGGAATCGAAATTCGCTTCGCGGACGTGCTCTTGAGCGGTGGACATCGCCGCAGGGTACCCGAGCGGCGGATCACGACGAACGGAATCGCGGTCGGGTCGCACCGATACAATCAGGTCGTCGGCGGCCGCCGACGGGAAGGTGATCAAGTCGTTGCTCGAAC
>Ga0213869_10002073_pt1 | contig 14246 bp, 10 predicted proteins | sample PICome_10_FD_160083 | JGI IMG/M metagenome (GOLD analysis project Ga0213869, IMG submission 160083) | Coastal seawater microbial communities near Pivers Island, North Carolina, United States - PICO132 | ecosystem: Environmental > Aquatic > Marine > Coastal | place: USA: North Carolina...
CTGGTTCTCTGGATTTTTTCCTTATGACAATCCCCGCTACGCATTCGCCGCCGTTTACGAAGGAGCGCCCGGCGAAACTGTTGGTGGAGGAAGAAAAGCCGCTCCGATGGTGGGTCGATTTTTCCTTAACTTCAAAACTGAAATCGAAGAGAACTTATTACCTGCAGCCCGCGCGATGATTATTAGCGAAGAGGATGGCCAACCCATTATCTCAGGAGATATGATTCCAAAAGCGATTGTGGTTGAAGATGAAGAAGCCCTGTCCACCTCCACTATTCCCTTACCTACTCTGGGTAACGGCGAAATCCCAGTAGATATCCCCAGAGCAATCATCGTTGAAGATGAGGAAGCACTGTCGGGAAATCCCGCTATCCCAACAACCAGCCAGGGCCTAACCGAAATTCCTGCAGATGTCCCAAAAGCTATCCCAGTCATTCCGGCAGATAGATCCGCTAACAAACCACCTCTTCCAACTGTCCCAGATGAAGAAGTTATTCCAGAAGCAATTCCGGTAAAACCAGAGATACCAGGTGATACCCCCCGCAAGCCACCTGAGATTCCGAGCGACCGCTAATTTGCGGCTTTGCCCTTTACCTTAGCGGCCTGACAAGGCACGAAGAGACAGTGCCCCGACCGGCGCCCTTTTTCTAAATACTATTATGGACTTACAAGTAGCCACTCTCTGCGATTTCGCTGCCGAATATCAAGGCAAAATGGTCATCTCCGGAACCTTCGATGCCCTTGCCGCCAAAGCCACCCCAATTGTGCACCCTCAGTGCTCGCTTGCTATGCGCTTCTGCTTCACCCCCGAAGACGATGGAAACCACGATTTACAAATTTCGATAATTGATGAGGACGGCAAACCGGTCAACGAGAAGATGCCTATTAAAGGTGCCATGCCGGTCCAGATACCTGATAATGTTGCTTTTATGACTCGGCACCTTATCGTTGGTTTCCAAGGTCTCACCTTCCCTCGAGCTGGTGTTTACTCAGTCGATATCATTGTTGACGACGAACTCATTCAGCGCCTCCCACTAAGAATCATCAAGGTGGATGATAATCAACAAAGTCAGCCTCCACAGGGTTAATCTCTATAAAACTCATGTCAGCTTTCGGATCCCTACTTGAGTTCCGTTGCGCTCTCATAACAGGAGCCAGCTCCGGCCTAGGTCTTGAATATGCCCGCCAACTGGCTCCTTCCGTAGAAACTTTGATCCTCGTCGCGCGGCGGGAAAAACTTCTTGAAGAGATCGCCACCGATTTGGTGGCTAATTTCCCCCATCTTCGGATCAAGGTCTTTGCTTCCGATCTTGTCAGTGACACTAGGCGAGACCATCTCATCAATTCTCTTTCCCAAGCGGATCTTTATCCTGATTTACTAATTAACAACGCCGGCATGGGAGACTACGGAGAGTTCCGTTCCTCAGATTGGTCTAAGACCGAAAAAATGATCCGCCTAAACATTGAGGCCCTCACTCATCTTGCTCATGCCCTTCTCCCAGGTCTATTAGCACGCCAGGGAGCGATCCTCAATGTCAGTTCACTAGCAAGCTTGATGCCAATTCCCGACTTTGCAGTTTATTCCGCAACCAAATCTTATGTCACAAGCTTCAGTGAAGCACTTCGCCTTGAGCTCTCTGATCAAGGAGTTCGTGTCCTTGCCGTTTGCCCAGGTCCGGTAAGAACTGGTTTTGGCGAAGTCGCTCGCCGCGGCAGCTCTGGCAAACTTCCCGTGCAGGAGTCCTTTTACGTTCCCGCTGATAAAGTTGTGGGAGATTCACTAAGAGCTCTCTGTCTGAATCGTCCCCGAATCTACCCTGGCCTTAAAGTTGCAGTCGCCGCTGCTATCATTGGGCTACTTCCAATCGCCGCCACCCGACTCCTCATGAGCTCCCGCCCTCGAAGAAGCGACTGATTTCTAGCGTAATCCCCCGGCAGCTTTTCCGTTCGTGGTGAGGACATGAATCTCATGGACTCCTCTAAAATTAGCCGCCTTAAATTGCCAAACCACCTCTTTTTTAGAATTGATTTCCATCGCATCAGGCATGGCATCTCCCCTGGACCCATACTGGCAGGCGACAATATTTCCATTCTCAAGGAACTGTCCGCCACAGGGGTCGGCGCACTGGGGGCTCGTAAAAACCCAATCTACCCCACCCTCCTTATCGAAGATAACCGTCTTATTCCCGTTCGTTAGATTCGCCATGATTCGCCCATCTTCGAGAAGAATTGCTGTAAAGGGCCAATTCTTCTTCAGCCTCCCGCCGAGCTCCGGCAAATCTGTCTTAATCGTTCGGACGACCTCTCCTTTCGGGGAATATTCCTTGATCGCAAATGCCAGCAGATGAGGGACTAGATAATTTCCGTTCGCTAGCTTCCGAGCCATGCGAATCTGCATATGAGTGTTGCTAGTTTCGGGCTTTACTGGAACTTCAATTACCATTTTCCCTTCTGGTGTAATTTCAAGAATTCTCGGTTTAGCGCCCATCTCGGCAATCATGGTATTCCCATTTTCTAGTCGTTTAGCCGTGCTGATCTCCTTGTTGCCCTCTGCCAACTTGTAATGAAATACCACGTTATAATCACGGGTGAATTCCTTTACCTCGTTTGCAAACGTCACCAATACATTACCATTAGGAAGAACTTCACCGTCACGAGATTTAGCTTTAACCTCCCATAAAATCTCGCATTTTTCGCCAATTATTGCTGTCTTAGTTCCGGTGATCAGAAAAGAGTGACTTATTCCAGAATCACTAATCTGCTCACCAAAAGAAGCCGCGAAAACAGTTTTAAAAAGACAAGCGGATAGGAGAGACGAAATTCTCATCAATTCACTCTATCTTAACAATCCAACTTGGCTAGTTCCTAAAACAGAGTTCCCTCCGACCGGACTTTTTGTCGGTAGGCTTCGATCAATCTGAGACTAATTGGTCCAGGTTTGCCATCACCGATCTCACGCTCATCAAGCTTAACCATCGGAATAGTTTCAGCCGCCGTACCCGTTAGAAATGACTCGTCAGCAGTATAAATATCGTAGCGGGCCATTGACATTTCTCGGATCGAAATTCCCAACTCGGAACAAAGTTCAAAAATCACCTGCCGAGTAATTCCATCAAGGCTGCCATCCGAAACCGGCGGTGTAATCACTTCGCCCTTCTTCACAACGAAAACGTTATCACCAGTACACTCCGCTACGTAACCTTGCTCATTTAACATCAAACCCTCTTTGGCTCCTGCCTTGAGAGCTTCAACCTTGGCCATAACGTTATTAAGATAATTCAAAGATTTCACTTGTGGGCTCAAACTCGCAGGTGTTGGCCGGCGTGTCGAACAAGTCACGACTTCAAGTCCATTCTCATACAGTTCAGCTGGGTATAATGTGATACCCGAAGCGATGATAAACATCGATGGATTCGGACAGAGATAAGGATTTAATCCAAGGTCGCCAATCCCTCGTGTCACTACTAAACGAACATAGCCATCGTTTAGGTTATTGGCCCTAATTGTCTGGAGAGTCGCTTCACAAACTTCTTCAAGAGTCCAAGGCATCTTGAGGAGGAGAGCCTTTGCCGAAAGATACAGCCGCTCGATATGCTCGCTTAAACGAAAGACTCGGCCGTTGTAAAAACGAATGCCTTCAAAGATCCCATCCCCATAAAGCAAACCGTGATCAAAGACCGATATCTTCGCATCCGATTCGTCCACGATTTTCCCATCCAACCAAATATTGCGACTCATAATTTTGCTCTTATTGATGCTTTGCGCATCCTGCCTTCCCGACTCCGGCATGCAATCCTTATCACCTAGGAATTTAATTCTTCCATCTTGGCCAAGATGGAAGCTTTCGCCTCAATTGCATTTTGATCCTCGGGATGATCTGCCAATACTTCTTCAAAACACTCGAGGGCAGCCTTCAACTCGCCCATTTCTGCGAGGATCATTCCGCACTCGTAACGGGCTAAAACCAAAGAACCTTGAAGCTCAATAGCCTTTTTTAGGCTATTAAGTGCCTCAATCTTATGCCCACGTAGTCTTTGAATTCGGCCTTTGGCATACCAAGCCGAAGCATCACCTGGAGCCATTTCAACGGCCTTCCTAGCAGCTTCTTCAGCATCGGAAGGATAGTTGCCTTGCATCAGCGCCAGAGCATAGCTGACATAGACTTCCGGGCGATTGGGCTCCAGCTCAAGTGCATCCTCATAATAAGTAATCGCAACACCAAACTTATTCTGACCAATCGCATCCGCCGCTTTCATGATCAATTCATCAACCTCGCTTAACCCTAACTCTTTTACTTTCGCCACGACCTTCTCTGCCTTTTCGGTTTCCCCAAGGGCGTTTAGGACAACCCCGTAAAGTTGCCAACTCTGAACATCGTTTGGGTCCTCGGTGAGAGCTGATTCAATTGCAGTTCGGGCTGCAGGAATGTCACCGGATTGGGCTGCGTTTATGGCAGCGTTATAATATTTCAAGTTAGGGGAGCTCATAAGTAAAGGGGTAGCAGATTTGCCCCCTATCGCGAAGGCCTTAGTCTTGCAAATCCCTGTCACCATACCATCTTGAATCCAAATGGCGGACGTCACCCGAGAATCACTAGTAAACACACTTGAGGAAATCGCCCTCTTACTGGAGCTAAAAGGAGAAAATCCATTCAAGACAAGGGCCTATCGCAATGGTGCCGAAGTGGTGCAAAACTTTGAAGGGGACATCGTTGGACGAGCAGCTGCAAACGAGCTCAAAGGCATCAAAGGCATAGGCAACGCCCTTCAACAAAAACTCTACGAGCTGGCATCGACCGGAAAACTGGAATACTTTGAAGATCTCCGCGCCGAATTTCCCCCAACTCTTTTTGAGCTTTTTGAGCTGCAGGGACTCGGCCCAAAAAAAATAAAAGCACTTTATGACAAACTCGGGATCTCTTCGGTCAACGAGCTAAAGGAGGCCTGCCAAGGATCAGAAATAGCTAATCTTTCAGGCTTCGGGGCCAAAACTGTGGAAAAAATCCTGGGTGCCATCGAAACTCGCGCAAAATTCGCCGACCGCTTTCGTCTCGGTGAGGTGACACCTCTCGCAGAGACTTTACTCGAACGACTTCGTGAACACCCTAAGGTCAATCGCTCCGCCATTGCTGGCTCTTACCGTCGTGCCAAAGAAACCCTCCATGACCTCGACTTCCTGGTCGCGACTAAAGAACCCGCTGAACTCACTAAATTCTTCACTGACTTTCCTGAAGTTCAGGAAGTCATTGCTCAAGGAGATACCAAGGCATCAGTTCGGCTTGATAATGGCCTTCAGTGTGATCTCCGTGCTGTCAGTAATGACCACTTCCCTTTCGCTCTCCAGTATTTCACTGGTAGTAAAGAGCACAACGTCGCCCTTCGTTCACTGGCTTTGAAAAAGGGATTGTCTCTTAATGAATATGACTTCACTGGCGAAGGAGACATCCCTAAAGTCGAGGAAGAAGTTGATATCTACCGTGCTCTGAAACTCGATTGGATCGCACCCGAACTCAGAGAAAATCGCGGTGAAATCGAAGCCGCGTGCGCCGCAGATCTTCCAGACCTCGTCAAACTTACCCAACTCCGGGGAACATTTCATAACCACACAATTGCTTCCGACGGAAAAAACACTCTTGAGGAAATGGCCACTGCCGCGCAAGACCACGGCCTACAATATCTAGGAATCGCCGACCACTCCAAGTCGTCTTTTCAAGCCAACGGGCTTAATGAAACAAGGCTAGTCCAACAAATTGAAGAGATTAAAATAATAAACGCACACTTCGAAGATTTTGCGCTCCTCTCCGGTTCAGAGGTTGATATTCTCAAAGATGGTTCACTGGACTTCCATAACGACTTACTCGCCGAGCTCGATTATTGCGTCGCCTCCATCCACAACGTTTTCAATCTTCCCGAAAAAGAAATGACCAACCGATTAATCCGAGCAATGGAAAACGAACACGTTACCATGCTCGGCCATGTCACTGGACGTCTCCTACTCAAGCGTGATCCTTACGCCGTCAACATGGAGAAAATTATCGACTGCGCAGCTGAAACAAAAACAGTTATTGAACTCAACTGTAATCCATGGCGCCTTGATATGGACTGGCGTTGGTGGCATCGCGCCCGTGACAAAAATGTCTTAACCTCAATCAATCCCGATGCCCACTCAATCGAACAACTACAATTCCTAGCCTATGGGGCGCGACTCGCTCGCAAAGGCTGGCTCCGCCGCAAAGATGTTCTGAACTGCCATTCACTTTCAGAAATCCAAGCTTGGCTGAGATTACCCAAATCTAAGCGATGAGTTCCCCGATATTTCAAGACCTTGGAGCTGATTTAGATTTTCAAGAGATTTGGGATCTTCAAGAAGACCTTGTCCAACGTCGACGTGACCAAAAAATAGAGGACATCATTCTTCTTCTCGAACATGCTCCTGTCTACACGATCGGCAGGACTCGGGATAAAACCAGCCTGAGAGCTCACAAACATCTCCCTCATCCAGTAGTTGAAATCAACCGCGGAGGACAAGGAACTTTCCATGGCCCAGGGCAACTTGTTGGCTATGCAATACTCGATCTCACTCAACGCATAAAGGACCTTCACATTCACCTTAGAAATCTAGAAGAAGCCATAATTATTTCTCTCGGAATTCTTGGCATCACCGCGATTCGAAGGAAAGGCCAAACCGGCGTATGGGTCGAAGACCGAAAAATTGCTTCACTCGGAGTCGGTGTTCGCTCATGGGTTACCCTTCACGGGTTTGCCTTAAACGTCCAAGAACTTTCTCTAGCGCCATTTCAAATGATCACCCCTTGCGGGATTGATGGAGTTACCATGACCAGTGTGGAGAATGAAATCAATCAGACGGTTTCGATGAAGGAGATAAAGATTATTATGACTGAGTCACTCCAAAAGGTTTTTTGCTAAATTGAATTGGAACCATCCTACCTCTCCCGGAATTTTCGAAGCAATTCGTCGATGCTATCACTATCAACAGGACCGGCTTTCGAAGAAGGTATATCTTCATTAGCTGGAGGCGAAATCGAAGTTGCACTGGCCTCTCCACCTCTAGACTTGGAGGAATCAGTAAGCCGAAAAGGACTTTCGAATGAGGTATGTAAGGGCGGCGCAGGAGGAAGAGGAGCGGAATCACTTTTCTGACGAATTCGCTGCACTAAATACTTGCGGGGAATCGTAACTCTTCGCACCATTTTGGGAGGATACTTGTTTTTTACAACTGGAGTAGCGAATGGAATGTCAGGCTTGCCCGATTCCGTCAAATCAGTTTCGACTACCTTCTCCGATGACATTTCGGCAAAACCAATATCCCTCCCTTGGCGTGAATTTCCATCGAATACCTCTCCTTGTTCCGCTGCACTTTTCTCTGATGTCGCTTGCAAGTCTATGATATCACGTGCGGCTCGCAGAATAGCTCTTGGATATAAATCCCCGTCATTCAAATCGATCTTTTGGCGAAGGTCCTCGGCGCCATCAACATGACGAATCCTCAAGAGCTCTAACACACTTGCCTCATCAAGGGGCTGTAATCGAATTACCGAATCTTCAAACCGATCCTGCATTCCAAGTGGAATTCTTCGGGAAAAAGTAGATTCCCAAACATCATCATTCACCGAAAAAATCACTTTGATACGCGGCGCGGCCTGCCTGAGACCAATAAGCGTATTTGCGACGCGAATTGCAGCCTCACTATCACAGAACAAGCCATCCATCTCGTCAACAACCAGAACGATATTCTCGGTTGTTGTAATTAGTTTAAGAAAAGACGTAAGCGGTCCATGGTAGCTCATTCCATTCTGAAATCGGTCTCCCTCCCTGCTAACCTCAGTTAGCAGATCATGATTCTTACTCCGACTCTCAACAGGGGCCATGGCGAATCGGGACAAGGAGGTAAACCATTGCGACAGATCACCTGTCACCCCACCACAACTTTGGCCAATCACCGATAAAAACCGGGGTGCGAGAGCTGGGAATTGACCCCTTACCCACTGTGCAACAGCAGCTGACTCCTTATGGAAATCAAAGACCTGCTCGGGGGTTTCGCGAAGACTTCTCAGTGACTCTGTTCGATTGGGACTTGGAACCTCGCCTGACTCCACCAGCGGAATCAAGGCATTTGCCAAAATACGTCGCACACAAAAATCTAATCTAGTCAGATCTCGTTTCCCCGGCAGCACAGAGGTGAGCTGATCGAGGAGCCTTACAAGAATATCTTTCTCATCAATTCTGGAATCAGTTGAGAGATCAATAGGCACCATTACAGAATTAGCCCGAAGCTCTTCACGCAATCGAGAAAGAAGCATAGTTTTCCCATATCCTGCACGTGGAGCGCGAAGAGAAACCAGAACACCCTCCCCGCCGCTTATAAGTTCCTTCAGTTGATCAAACTTGTCCCCATGCAAATTTTCAACAAGCGGACTCATCGGCCCCTCAAACGATTCAAAGTTAGAGGTGAAAGGATTCTTCATTTCAACGTGCAGTATCAACAGCAGAGGTAGATCAAAAAAGAAAAAACTAACCTATTCAACATTAAGTGGTTTTAAAATTTCTGGATCAACAGGAACTTTTTCTTCGAGAGGATTTAAAAGATTTTGCCAAATCTTATCCTTCGACCCATCGATTGGGTCGTCAATCTGAAAGGTCTTGGAATCCACACCAATCACCTGAAGAAATGTATCGGTGGGCCGGTCAACTGTTCCACCAACATCAAAACTAAAACTAACAAGCCCGGTCGTGTCCGACCCAATTAAGTGAGGACTTCCCTTGAATCTTTCCTGACTAGAAAGATAGAAACGGTTGATAGATATTTCAAAACGCCCTGCAATTCTGCCATCATCAGCAATAAGTAAGCTGCCACTTAATGAAACCTTACCTTTCTCAGAGAATTGAAAATTTTCTAAAGCCACACCTTCCGGTCTTGCTCTCACCGTCCCGGTAATCGAAGAGTTGCTAATTCCCTCGTGAAATTCCAGAAGATCTAAATTGTGATTTGGAAATAAGGAATGGAGGTTCACTAGAAATGGCAGTCTTACTACTTTCGCAGCGCTCGCTTTTAGATTGATTTTAATCTCATCAAAGTAGTCGTTCCCAACTGTGAACTGAACCGTTCCGGATGATGATTCGACCGAGCCACTAAAAAAGCGCGCGAGTCGCTTTCCTATCAAAATTTCCATCGGGAATTGATCTGTTGAGATTTCAAGTGTTGATTCCTCACCCGGTGCCATCAAGACCTCTCCGCTCAGTTTCAGATCAGATGCCACCGAAACCCCACTTTTGGTTGGATGCTTAAGCGACAAGGCTTTTAAGTTTAGGCGGCCATCTTTAAAACGCATCACACTTTTGGAAACCGGAAAGTCCTCCCAACCGTCCGCTCGAAAAATTCCTTCATTAAGAGTCAACTGGTAACCACCATCTCCAGCGTAGGAAAAAATAGCATCAACCTCACTAAAACCAATCGGAGCATCTGACCCAAAAAAAACATCGAGCGAGTCACAATAGTATTCGTCAAAGCCAAATGGAAAATCCTCTTCATCCAGAGGATCGATTTCATCTCCCCTCGCCGAAGGCATAGCAAGTCTCAACTGGCCCTTGCTTCCACCAATCTGTAACCCACTTGGCCGGGCTCCCAAATAATTTAAAAATCGGACATGTCCTTCGATATTATTTAGGGCCAGATTTCGCACAAATTTGGTCTGATCCCACTGAAAATTAGCGTCCTTAATAGAAACAGAAAAAGGCATCCGCTTCAACCCCCGGAACTCTACCTCAGCCCCACTCCACTCGGAAGCCTGCTGTGCAAGTTTGTCACGATGCCCCTTACTATTTTGCATCAAGATCAAAAACAAAACGGTAAGAAATAAAATTAGGATTAGGGTAGCTCCAATAACAACTTTCAAAAGAAGTCGCTTTTTCTCACGCTCTGGATTGTTTTCGCTTGCTTGCCCAGAACGACGTCTCCGGCGCTTAACCTTTCGAGCAATCGTGCCATCAGAGCGAGTCACCACTTCACCTTGAGCCTCTTTTGCGCGCTCCTTATCACGGAGCGCCTTCATCATTTCTTCGAGCGAGTATTGCTCTTTCTCCGGACCCAACGGGTCGGAATCTAAACTATTCTTTCCTTGGCTAGAACGTGGGGGGATGTTCGTACTCATCAACGATCGCGGTATGGTTTTCCTGCTGGGTCGGTCAATTCGACATTCACAAAGATAATCACAGCGCGCTTTTCCACCGAAATTCCATTACTCTGAAAAATTCGACCAACGAACGGAAGTTCACCAAGAATAGGAATTTTGTCGTGAATTTCTTTCCGAATTTCTTTGATAAGCCCCCCCATTACAACAGTCTGCCCGTCTACGACACGAACACTGGTATTTCCGCGTGTTGTTCTAAAAAGCGGCTTGAGGATCGCATTCGCAGTAATTTCACCAAAAACGCTTTGGGTCGCCACCGTCTGATTCACAAAGTTGATGCTTGCGGTGTTACTCGACCCAACAATGGGAGTTCCGTAATTGACGAAACCTTCAAAGTCAGTAACGACCGGATTCACTGAGACTTCGATAATCTTACGGTCTGGACCAACCTGTGGAAGAACCTCGAGAGTAACTCCAAGATTTCGGGAAGTGAAATTCGTTGGAGTAGCAGGAGTCACAATTCCTCCTCCACCCGCAACCTGATTCGGAATCTGAGGAGGTTCAAAATCTTCGGGATAGGGGAATTCGATCACGGACTGAACTATCGCATTCTGACCAGATCGAGTTACAACTTCTGGACGAACCATGACATCGACACCTTTCTTTTGAGAGAGCCCTCTCATCAAAATCTCGTGAGCAGAATTATCGATAATTCCACGCAGACTAATAATACCTGACCCCCTCGTTCCCGAGCTATCCGGGGTGGACGGTAAACGAATATCCGCACTCCCTCCCCCGGTCCCATTATTTGACAAAACACCTGAAGCAGTTGGTGGGGACTCTCTCTTCAGCAAAGCATCCAAACCTTCGGTAGTTCCAGTAAGCTGTCCGCTTCGATTTCCTGAAGTGACTGGACGCCCTCCGATCATGTCTGCGATTGGAGAACCCGTTCCCGTCGTTCCTCCCGAGAGAATACCATTTTCTCCAAGATTAAACTCACCAAGCATCGAATCAAAATCAAGCTCATCGAGTTGGTCTTGACCGATATCTACAATTGTCGTCCGCACTGTCACAATCAAAGGCTCATTTTTCGCTAGGTCAGCAACGATCGCCTCGATAAGCTGCATGTTCGCCACCGTATTTCGGACGATTAACATGTTAGTATTCGAATTATAGGCAGCACTGGCCCCGTCCGGGAAACTAACCCCAAAATCTTGGAGTTTCTCTTTTGCTGAAAGCTTTTTTGCAATCAGCCCGCCCTCTTGATCATCGGCTGCAAAAGGATCCTCATTCTCTTCCACCTTACCAATAGCTCCAGTTGTCAAAAAATCGGGAGAAACTCGAAATTCCCGGCGAACCAAAGTAGGGTCCGAAAATCCTGCGGCATTAATCACCACCGCAAAATCATCCACTCGGAAATTAGTGCCAGAAGCTTCGTTAACTAGTTTCAAAACTTCGGCCAAGGAAACATTACGAAGAGTCAGATTAATTCGCGAAGCACGAATCTTTTGGATCTCTGGCATGGACTCATCCCCCAACTGAACCAAAAACGGAATTCCTTTTTGAGATTCGTCCAAGGTCATCTTGTCCTCCTGCACAGAAACTGCTCTCAAAAAATCGACTGCCTCATCAAGAGTTGCCCCACTCAGGCGAACCTCAGGAACATTGATACTGTTCAGCTTGGCTTGGATGTTCGCCCGCTGGTTAATAGCTCCAAAATCATCTCCACCGACGATCGGCGCATCCAACTTGGAGGCAACCTTCTGCTGCCAACTTGCGTCCACCCCCTTTAACATCTCAGCCCGCGCCTGATCCCGAGCTGCCTCTGCGTAACCCGACTTTGCCACAATCACCATCTCTTTTCCCCGACGTGCCGCTTTGTTATAATGGTCGATGCGCAGAATATCTTCAAAGGTCATGTAGGCGCGATCAAACTGCCCCAAATCATAGTAACTCTGACCCTCCTGTAGAAGACTTCGAACTCTCGCTACATTCACATTGTGCTCGGTAGTCAAGGCTGACTCATACCGGATTGGATCGTCCATCTTAGCCAAAAGCGACTTAAGTTGACGATTGTCCGGGTCAACCGTAAGGGCATCTTTTACCATGGCCTGAGCGCTCTTTGCCCCACCCTTAATCATCAGATCCTGGGCTTGCACCAAGGAGGCCTGTGAAAAGCGCTGAACGGCGGTCGTTCGCAAGCCAGCGACCGACTTAGCTCCTTTCGGAAGCTTCGACAAAGCCTCGGCATACTTATCAACGGCTAACTTATAGTCATTTTCAAGATACGCATCATCCCCTTCTTCTATAAGAACGCCAGCATCACGAGCGTCAGCCGAGCGGGCTGCGACCTCACTTAAAAGAACCGAATTTTGCGCAAGAGCAGGTACTGCAAAGACTAGAAGTCCGAACAGTAGACTGCGCTGGAGTTTGAGTCGAAAATTACTCATGTCGTAGGATTTCTATGTATAGAGCCGATTGGCAGCCCCGATAAGCCGAAAATCCGGAAATATTTGCCAAATCTTCAGAATTTTCGCCTCGCCCCCCTCCCTTGTTGGGTTTCCCAGACCTGCTTGATCCAAAAAAAATAAAAAAACCACTTAAATCAATGATTCTCAGGTCAGCCCCCCCTCTCAAGCTCCCTCAACAAATCAATCCCGCGAGATTTGGAATACAACCGCCAAGATCAGCCAATTAGCTGGGGTGACAACTAGGCACGACTGGCCTCAATTGCCTTCATAACAAAAAGCCTAGATACATGACCTTGATTAAAGGTATAACGCTCACGAAATTTTTGTTTGAAGATCTTTTGCCTGCTCTACCAATCCCATTACCCCAAGAAAGACACGTAAGTATTGTCTCGTAAAAAAACCGTCCTCCGGATTTGTAAGACGTCTTACATTTGGCAAGACAGCCCCTAACCTCAATTTCAGCTCAATGTTAAGGTATCTCCACATTCTCATCTTTGTCGCTACTGCCACTGGAGAACCAATCGGCTTCAATAGCCATATCCGACCTCTTCTATCAGATCATTGCTTTAGTTGCCATGGCTTCGACTCAAACTCAAGGGAAGCAGATTTAAGACTCGACATATCTGAAGGAGCCTTTGCTGATCGTAAATCAGGATCGGCTATCCTTCCTGGCAATCCTGAAGACTCACTCATCTGGGAGCGCATCAATTCCGATGACCCGGATGATATAATGCCTCCACCCGATCACTTACTGAGATTGGATGCTAAAGAGAAAGAACTAATCTACCGCTGGATCAAAGAAGGAGCGAAGTACGAAGAGCACTGGACTTTTATACCCGTCAAAAAACCAAATATTCCGAATCTTGCCCCGCACCCTCTCGATTCATTGGTAAGGCAAAAACTCAGAAAACTCGAACTAGACTTTTCCCCACGCGCTTCCAAAGAAACCCTTATCCGGCGACTTTCATTTGATCTCCGCGGTCTGCCTCCCGCACCCGAAGAGGTAAAGACCTTCATTAATGACAAATCTTCTGATGCTTGGGAGCGCCTTATTGACAAATATCTCGCCGACACAGCTTTCGGAGAACGTTTCGCGTGGCCGTGGCTGGATGCTGCCCGCTATGCCGATTCAAACGGTTTTCAAGGCGACCGTGAGCGCACAATGTGGCCATGGCGAGATTGGGTCATTGATGCTATCAATCGTAATCTCCCCTACGACGACTTCACCATCTGGCAAATTGCCGGCGACCTTCTTCCTGAAGCAACCTTGGAACAAAAGCTTGCGACGGGTTTCCTGCGAAATCACGCCATTAATGGCGAAGGCGGCTCAATTCCTGAAGAAAATCGCGTCAACTATGTCTTCGACATGACCGAAACCGTCGGCACTGTCTGGATGGGACTCACTCTAAATTGCTGCCGTTGTCACGATCATAAATATGACCCACTTAGTCAAAAAGATTACTACTCTCTTACAGCATTCTTTAATCAAACACCGGTCAATGGCAGCGGCGGAGACCCGCAGACTAAACCTGTCCTCGAAGTCCCCACCCAACAACAAATCGACAAAGAAGAAACCATCCGGGGTGAGCTAGCCAAAATCCGGATAGAGCAGAAAACTCTTGCTGCTA
>Ga0213869_10002074_pt1 | contig 14245 bp, 3 predicted proteins | sample PICome_10_FD_160083 | JGI IMG/M metagenome (GOLD analysis project Ga0213869, IMG submission 160083) | Coastal seawater microbial communities near Pivers Island, North Carolina, United States - PICO132 | ecosystem: Environmental > Aquatic > Marine > Coastal | place: USA: North Carolina...
GATCAAACAACTAAAAAAATAAAAGTGATTTACAATAAACAAACACTTCCTGTAAAAAACTTCAGCAACTATATTGATTTATACATTGGTACTAAGGATGAAAACAAAAGAATTTATGAATGTCCTCATGAAAGATGGGAATATGCGGTTGCTATAAGCCCAAAACATGAGTTTACACAAGTATCATTTGTAAACGGTATTTGTACAAATAAAGGAGGTAAACATGTAGACTATATTTTAGGACAAATAGTTCGTAAACTGTCAGCGTATATTGAAAAGAAGAAAAAGATAACAGTAAATTTGTCTACTATTAAAGAACAATTGATATTATTTTTAAGATGTGATATTGAAAATCCATCTTTTGATAGTCAGACGAAAGATTATATGAATACTCCGTCTTCCAAGTTTGGTTCACAATGCACAGTTTCGGATGCATTTATTGAAAAAGTAGCTAAGATAGGAGTGATGGATATGGCATGCCAACTTACTGAAACAAAAGAAGCAGGAAGAACAAAAAGAAAAATGGATGGATCTAAAACTAAAAAAATCAGGGGCATTCCTAATTTAGTAGATGCAAACTTAGCCGGTACTGATAAATCTAATAAATGTACTCTTATTTTAGCAGAGGGATTAAGTGCCATGTCTGGTATTGTCTCTGGTTTAACTAGCGATGACCGAAATTATATTGGTATTTATCCGTTAAAAGGTAAGGTTTTAAATGTACGTGGTTCTACAAAAGATTTAACCGATAATAAAGAATTAGGAGATCTAATAAAAATTTTAGGTCTGCAAATTGGAAAAGTTTATAATAATATAGAAGAGGTTAATACACAACTTCGTTATAGCCAAGTTATGATAATGTCCGATCAAGATTTAGATGGATCACATATTAAAGGGTTGTGTATTAACTTGTTTGATGCGATGTGGCCATCTCTTGTAAAAATAAAAGGATTCCTCTCATTTATGAACACTCCTATATTACGTGCAACGAAAGGTAATAAAGTGTTATTGTTTTATAACGAGGGAGAATATATTACATGGAAAGATGGACTACCAAATAATAACATAAAGGGATGGCACTTGAAATATTTTAAGGGTCTAGGTACATCTACTTCTAAAGAATTCAAAGAATACTTTGCAAATAAAAAAATAGTTGAATTTGAACACAATGGTGACTCATCTAACAATATGGTAGATATGGTATTTAATAAAAAACGTAGTGAAGATAGAAAACATTGGTTAGAAAATTATGATAAAACATCATTTTTGGACACTAGTAAATGCACTGTAGAATATGACCAATTCTTTAACAAAGAAATGGTTCACTTTAGTGTATATGACTGTGAGAGATCAATACCTAATATGGTAGATGGATTAAAGACGAGTTTACGCAAAATATTATATTGTGCATTCAAAAGAAAACTTACTCAAGAAATTAAGGTAGCTCAGTTCTCTGGATATGTATCTGAGAACAGCGCATATCATCATGGTGAAGCCAGTTTAAATGGAGCAATTGTTAATATGGCACAAACTTTTGTAGGTTCAAATAACATTAACTTATTGGTACCAAACGGACAATTTGGTACTCGCTTAAAAGGCGGCGAAGATAGTGCATCGGAAAGATATATCTTTACATTATTAAACACATTGTCAAGACACATGTTTCCTGAAAAAGATGACATTGTCCTTGATTATATCAACGATGATGGTCAAATTGTAGAACCCTTTTATTATGTACCAATCATTCCCTTTGTACTAGTCAATGGAATATCTGGAATTGGTACTGGATTTTCTTGTAATATACCATCGTATAATCCTTCTGAGATTATTTGGTATTTAAAAACCATACTTGAAGGAAATAAGTGTCCAGATAAAAAATTCCGTCCTTATTACGAAGGGTTTAAGGGTTCAGTAGAAGAAATAGAAACAGCAAAATTTCTAATAAGAGGAGTGTACACCTCGTTAGACAAAGATAAGATTTTAATCACAGAGTTACCAGTAGGTACATGGACCATGAATTATTTGACCTTTCTGGAAGATTTAATGGAACCAGAAAAGAAGAAGAAAAATGGATCTATTATAAAAGATTTCACAAATTTATCTACAGAAACTACTATTCACATTACAGTCTATTTTGAAAAAGGGAAAAAGAAAGAATTAGAAGACGTTGTAGACAACAATGGAATCAACCAAATAGAAAAATTTCTGAAACTCACTACTACCGTAAGCACTAGTAATATGAATCTCTTCAATGCTGAACGTCAGTTACATAAATACACTTCTGTAAACGAAATTATTGATGAATATTATGATGTCAGAATGAAAATGTATGAAAAGCGTAAAAAAGCAACTATTCATAAATTAAAGAATAAAGTTAAAGAACTTTCAAATCGTGCTAAGTTTATTACAGAAATCATAAATAATACTTTAGATTTAAGGTCTTATCAAGATGACGAACATATGCACACTGCACTGCATAACAAACAATATGATACTGTAGATGATAAATACGATTATCTAACACACATGCCAATGCATAATATGAATAAATCTCGTGCATCAAAGTTGATGGAAGAACATCGTCTAGTAGTAGAAGACCTTAATGTATACGAGAATACATCGCTAACCACTATGTGGAAACAAGAATTAGAAATATTTGAAGAAAAGTATAATGAATATTTAAAAACCAGAACAGAAATCATTTCTAAAAAAACAAAGAAATAAAAGTAGAAGAATATACTGTTTAATGGTTTAGTTTAGTTTAATTTTTTATTTAGGTAAATAGATTAAAAAGAAATATATGTAAATTTTATATTATATATTATATATGAGTTCTTTTAATCTAACAACTAATTTAATACCATCTGATAGATCAAATCGTAAATTTTTTCTTACTAGTTTTGGAATTGATCCTAGTTTTGAAAACACTATATATAATGTTCATGATAATAACTTACATTTAGGTTCTCAAGTTGTAATGTCTGGGGATGGCAATACAATTGTGTGGTCATCGCATAAGAGGATTGATGCTGGTAGTGCTACTCTTGAAACCAGTGGAGAAATAAAAGTATACCGAATAGTTGCAAATCAATGGACAATCATAGGCGCTGGAGGAAATGTTGAAGATTTGATTAAAGCTGATTATGCTGGTTTTACCCCCATAAATATGGGGACTAGTGTTGCTATTTCTTTTAATGGTAATCGTATAGTAGTAATAACAAGTTTTTCTTCTATTTATATTTTTGACTATGACGATATTAATGATAAATGGATATTAATGATGAATGGAGGATCAACTAAATATATAAATTATAATAGTGGTAACAATAATACGGTATTTGACAAAATTTGCTTATCTGGTAACGGAAATGTAGTAGCAGTAAGTATAGTACCTAATGTTCTCCAGACTGATATAGTAGGAGAAGTAAAAATGTATAACCTTTCTACTATAACTGAAACAGGCGACATTGGAACACTCTCCTCATACTCGTTTAGTGAAATTGTAAATTCATCATTGACAACTGATTACGATGCAGCTAGGGTAACTGGTTACGGTGTACATTTAACATTAGATTATAGTGGAAATATTATTGGAATTAGTGGAAGGAGAGAGGATAGAAAGGAAACCAGTCCTAATAATATTCATCAATTAGTGTATAGAATTGAATTGTATGATATATCTACTTTCTCATCACCTTCTGGTCCAATGACAATAAATACAATGGGTAATTTTGGAATTCCTAAGCTATCGAAAGACGGTACTACCTTAGTTGTTTCTATTGCAGAAAGAAGTACAAACCCAGTTATAAGTTCATTTGAAAATTCCCTTTACCCAGAGAGCGATAATATTTTTAATATTGAAAAGGCATTATATGTATACACGAGAAATGCTAGCGTATGGAATCTAAGCCGTACGATAGAAAATGATGAATCTGTGTCTTCTTTACCAAATATAAAAAGATTTCTTAGTCAAGATTATAACAACAGTGGTGCTGGATTTACGAATGATTATATCAATGATTTCCATGTCTCGAATGATGGTACAAAAATCATTACAACCTATCGTTCTAATACTAACTTAGCAGTGAGCCGATATACTTGGAATGGATCAAGTTGGAGTTCTGAAACAATAATTACTAGAAATACGAGTACACCTACAGATAATTTAGATTTATCACGTACTGATTTGTTAATGTCAAATGCTGCGGATGATCAGAGTGTATTTTCACTAATACATGTTTCGGCTGATTCTGGATTGTCAGGATATACAGGAAGTAATAATTACCTTCGTGAAATAGACATATACGCTGAATCTATTTCCGAAGGAGGTCAAACAACTACAAAGGTACCTTGTTTTGGAAAAGGAACTAAAATATTAGCTCTACGTGATGGTAAAGAAGAATATTGTCCAATTGAAACACTTCAAGCCGGACATTATGTAAAGACATTAATTAATGGATACATACCTATTTATAAAATAGGTTCACGAAAAATGTTTAATCCTAGTCACAACAACCGTATAAAAGATCGTTTATATAAATTAACTCCCAACCGATATCCAGAATTACAGGAAGATTTGTATTTGACAGGCTGTCATAGTGTATTGGTAGATTCATTGTCGGAGGAACAAGAAATAAAAGCGAGAGAAACTATGGGAAATTGGCGGTTGTACAAAACAGATGAAAAATATAGATTATGGACAATGAACGATGAACGTGCAGTTCCGTTTACAAGTGGTGAAGATATTACCGTATGGCATTTCGCATTGGAACATGATCACGAAGATATGAATTACGCAATTTATGCAAATGGATTACTAGTAGAATGTACTAGTAAAATGCGTATGGATTCTTACTTTTAATTATTTAGGAAAAACAATTTAAAATATAATAATAATTATTATACATATATTTATTATAGTATGAGTACAGCTGTTTTTACAACTAGTGAAGCATTACGAGATGCAATTTTACATGTACTAGAAAGGAACTCTCAAACCGGGTCCAATCCAAATTTCTCTCTAAATGATAGAATTAATAACAGCAATAACATAAATGTCACTGCTAGTAACAGACAAAACCGGCAATATGGTCCACTGGAGGGTTGGGATGTGAGCAATATTACCGATTTTTCAAATGTATTTAATAGAAACATATATTCAGCCGAAGGGACGAATATTGCTACAAATTTTGATTTATTAATTAATTCTATTAATACTGGAAATGGCGGGATTAACACTGCGGTTACTAATATAAAGCAATGGGATGTTTCAAATGGTAGTAATTTTCAAGCGATGTTTAAGGATTCTGGTATTACTGTCGATTTGTCAGCATGGGACGTGAGTAATGCAACATCGATGAAAGAGATGTTCGCTTCATCTACATCATCAGGTATAAATGCTAGCATTGGGTTTGGTACATGGAACGTTTCTAATGTCACAAATTTTAATAAGATGTTCCAAAAGAGGATTTTTCCATCAACCCCAGGTGGTATAGACATTACACAATGGGACACTGCATCCGCATATGATATGACTTATATGTTTAGTAATGGTGAGTTTAACCAAGATATAAGCGATTGGGATGTTTCATCTGTGACAAACTTTCAGAATATGCTGTACTATGTTAGTAACTTTGATCAACCAAGTGTGAAATATTGGAAAACTAACCTGAGTGATAGCACTAAATATAATAATATGTTTTTTGAAACAGCAATGTATAATGATACTAGTAGTTACTGGTATAATAAAAACCCTCCAACTAGTGCTGATTTTAATCAATTTCGTCCATATGTATTTTCTACTAAAGAAGACATTCAAAATGCAATTGTAGAATACATGGATGACCAAACTACAGCACAAGCAAAATATGGAGATATTAAGTTTTGGGTATTACCTACGACGATAACCGATTTGAACAGTTTAATTGATGCTGGCACGTTAGCCGGTGTCGCTGCAAATGGTGGACTATACAACGATTTTAACTTTGATATAAGTACAAAGGTCGTTACTGTAAATGGTGTTGCACAGAATGACTCAAACGGAAACCCTTACATTGCTTGGGATATGTCTCATGTTACTGATATATCTCTTTTTTTAACAAATCAGATTTCATTTAACCAAGATATTGGCAACTGGGACACATCATCGGTTACCAGTGCTGTATCCATGTTTACAGGTGCGACTTCCTTTAATCAAAATATTAATACAAAGGAAGTAACCGTTAATGGTAATACTTATGACGCATGGAAGGTTAATAATATAGTGTCATTTGCAGGTTTCTTTAATGGGGCAAATGCATTTGACCAAGATTTAAATTCATGGGATGTTACAGGTTCTACGATTATGAGCAGTATGTTTTCCAATACAAATATGAATGGTAACATTTCAAGTTGGAATGTTTCTAACGTTACAACTATGAATGGTATGTTTGCAAATTCTCCTTTTAATCAAGACATATCGGGTTGGAATGTTTCAAATTGTTCTAATTTTACTAACACATTTAAGAACACTCCTTTTAATCAAGACATTTCCGGTTGGAATGTTTCTTCTGCTACAACAATGGAAGGTATGTTTCAAGGTGCAACATCATTTAATCAAGATTTAAGAGAATGGGTGGTAGTTAATGTTATTAATTTCGGTAGCATGTTTTCTGGAGCAAACGATTATACTAATGAGGATTTAAAGTTTTGGAATTTAAATACAACATTAAGTGCTGCTGTTAGTCCTAGTCCTTTTGAAAATATGTTCGTTTCGTCAGGATTTAATGTGACTGGTCATTTTGGAGATAATGCTCAAGGTACCCCAACTTATGATCAATTTAATCAAATATATAGATTTAGACCTTCCAGTAAGGCGGAGTTAATAACTGCAGTAAATATGTGGATCAACGATGTTAATAATGCACTTAGTTTATATGGAGATATAAACGCATGGAATACAGTATTAATTGATGATATGTCAGAATTGTTTTTAAATAAAGATACGTTTAATTCAGATATAAGCAATTGGAATACAACAAATGTTACCAACATGAAAGAAATGTTTAAAGGTGCAACACAGTTTAATCAAAATATAAATACAAAGGAAGTAACAACTTCTGGTGATACTTATATTGCATGGGAGGTTAAAAACGTTACGAATATGGAAAGTATGTTCGCTGGTACGACTAATAAAAATAATTTTAATAAATCTTTATCTGCATGGGAACCTGGGTTAGTAACTACTTTTCAATCTATGTTTAGTAATTGTAATTTTAACGAAGAGCTGTGGAGCAATAATACCTCTAGTGTAACTAATGTAAAAAGTATGTTTAAAGATGCGATTTATTTTAATAAAGACATTTCAAGTTGGGATATGTCTAATGTAACTGATACTTCCGAAATGTTCATGAACGCTTTTGCATTTAACAACCCTTTAAATAATTGGAACATGACATTAGTGGCAACCGCTGAATCTATGTTTAGAGGTGCCTCTTCTTTTAATCAAGACATTTCACAGTGGAATGTAGAAAATATTACAAATATGGAAAAAATGTTTGCAGGTGCCTCTGCTTTTAATAAAGATATATCAGACTGGAAAGTTAATAATGTAGAAAATATGAATAAAATGTTTAAAGGGGCAAGTAGTTTTGCACAAAGTAATTTAAAATATTGGAGAGTTAACACTCCGAGTGTAGTAGAAATGTTTTTTGTAAATGGAAATGCAGTAACTGATGCTGGTTTTACTAGTGGAACTGCACCATCCAATGTGTTATTTTCACTACATAGTGGTCCTTTTACATACCCAACCCCGCAAATATCGGAATTTAATCAAGCCTTTAAACCAACAACTAGAGCCGAATTAGACACTGCAATTAATGAATGGATAGCAGATACAGATAATAATCATTCTAATGTAATAATAAGTAAAGGAACGATAGGAACATGGGACATTACACTAATTCAAGATTTGTCAGGTTTGTTTCTTGATAAAGATACGTTTAATTCGGATATAAATGGGTGGGATACAACTAGTGTGACGAACATGAAAGATATGTTCAAAGGAGCAACCTCATTTAATAAAGATTTAAACAGTTGGAACGTATCAAATGTTACTACTATGCAATCTATGTTTGAAGATGCAACTGCATTTAATGGTAATATATCAAACTGGAACATAACTGGAGTTAATGAGGTAAATTTTATGTTTAAAAACGCATCAAATTTCAACCAAGACGTTACTGGTAGTAATTGGTATCCAATTGCAGCTACTAATTTCACAAGTATGTTTGAAGGGGCAGTAGATTTTAACCAAGATATTAAAAATTGGTTTCCAAATGCAAATGCAACTACCCTGTTTAGTATGTTTAAGGGAGCAACCAGTTTTAATCAAAACATTGGAGAATGGAACACTTCAAATGTTACTAGTATGGTGAACATGTTTGAATCTGCAAGCTCCTTTAATAATGGATCATCAACGGAAATAAAATACTGGGATGTAGAAAGTGTAACCAATATGAATAGTATGTTTAAAAATGCAAGCGCATTCGCTCAAGATGATATTAACTTTTGGGACGTTAGTGCTTCCTTAACAGATATGTTTGTAAATTCAAATATACCATCCGGTTCAAATTCAAAGTTTGGCAATAGAGCAAGAGGAACACCACTTGCAACCGATTTTAACCAACCTTTTAAGCCAACAAATAAGCAAGAATTAAAGGATGCTATTCAAGACTACCAAACATTATCGTTAGTTGATGCAGATAAGAAATATAGAAATATAAATAGTTGGGACGTAACGTTAGTTACAGATATGTCAGAGTTGTTCAAAGATAATATTACCTTTAATTATCCAATAAACAGTTGGGATGTTAGTAATGTTACTAACATGCGTAGTATGTTTGAAGGTGCGAGTTCTTATAATGGAGATATGTCAAATTGGGTTGTATCAAAAGTAATAAATATGTCTAGTATGTTTAAAAATGCAAGTGCTTATAATGGAGATTTGTCAAGTTGGGTTACCGGAATGATAACCAATATGGAAAGTATGTTTGAAGGTGCAAGTGCTTATAATGGAGATATGGCAAGTTGGGATACTTCTAATGTAACTACTATGAAAAATACGTTTAATGGAGCAAGTAGTTTCAATAAAAACATAAATGATTGGAATATTTCGCAAGTAAATACAACAGAAGGCATGTTTATGGATGCATCGTCATTTAATCAACCATTATCATCATGGGTTACCTCAAATGTTACTACTATGAAAAATATGTTTAATGGAGCAAACAACTTTGATCAAGATTTAAGTAGTTGGGATGTAAGTTTGGTAACAAATATGTCTGCTATGTTTAGTAACACAATGTTTAATAAAAACATAAATGATTGGAACACACCTGTACTTACCGATAGTAGCTATATGTTTGCATATAATACCAACTACGATCAACCAATGGACAAATGGAATATGAGATCAGTAACTACAATGGAAAGTATGTTTCAAGCTGCTTCTCAGTTTAATCAAGACCTATATATATGGAAACTAGACAGCATAATAAATTTGTCTTATATGTTTAACGACGCAAGCAACTTTAATCAAGATTCCATAAAACGATGGAATATCTCAACCGTTGAATCAAATACTGACCGAACTGATATGCTAAAAAATTCTGGGTTGAGTAGTAATACTTACTTTACAGACACACCAGGTACTAATTTGTTCAATCAACCTTTCAAACCAACAACAAGAACAGACTTGGACACTGCTATCAATTATTGGATAGAAAATCCAACTAATAACTACTCTGATCCAATAAACATTTATGGAGACATAAATGATTGGGACATTACACTAATTCAAGATTTGTCAGGATTATTTCTTAATAAAAGTACTTTTAATTCTGATATAAAAGATTGGGATACAACAAACGTTACCAATATGTCATCTATGTTTAAAGGTGCTTCTCAATTTAATAAAGGTATAGGAGAGTGGACAACAACAAATGTTACTACTATGGCATCTATGTTTGAAGATGCTACAAACTTCAATCAAGACATTCATGGATGGAATACTTCAAACGTTACTGACATGAACAGTATGTTCAAAAATGCTACTGTATTTAACAACGGTGGATCATTAAGTCTCAATTGGAACGTAGAATCAGTAAGTAATATGAGTAGTATGTTTGAAAATGCTACTCAATTTAATCAAAAAATGCCAACATGGGTTATTACTACAGTTAATAATATGTCTGCTATGTTTAAAGGTGCTATTAAATTTAATCAGTACATAGGAGGGTGGGATACTGCTAGTGTAACTAACATGAGCAGCGTTTTCGAGGGTGCAAAGCGATTTAATCAAAACATTGGAAATTGGAAAACTTTACAGGTTACAGATATGTCTTCTATGTTTAAAGATTCAAGTAACTTTAACAATACAAATTATGTGGGTATTAAATATTGGGACACTTCTAATGTTACGAACATGACCAATATGTTTCAAAATGCGTCACGGTTTTCAATTGATCAAATTAACTTTTGGAAGGTTAATGATATTCCATTGACAAATATGTTTGAATCTTCAAATATACCGAATATGCCGTCAAGTGTGTTTTATCCCAATGGTTCTGGAACACCATCGTATGAACAATTTAATCAACCTTTTAAGCCTGCTAGTAATGCAAAACTTATAGAAGCCGTAGATGCTTGGATGAGCAATCAAAATCAAGCATTAAATGATTACAAAGATATAAGTGAATGGGATACAACACTTGTAACTGACATGTCTCAGTTATTTGATGCATCTAGAAATGAACTCGCTGCTAATTTTAACTCAGATATTGAAAATTGGAATACAGCAAACGTTACAAATATGTATGCTATGTTTAAAGGTGCTACTTCTTTTAATAATAATCTAAATTGGAATGTAAAATTGGTCGAAAATACATCAAGTATGTTTGAAAATGCAACACAATTTAATAGTGACATTACATCATGGGAAGTAAATAATGTTACAAATATGTCTTCTATGTTTAAAAATGCTTCTTCTTTTAATATAGCAATTAAGAATTGGGGGACAACTACAAGTAACGTTACGAATATGAACAATATGTTTGAAAATGCTACTAGCTTTAACCAGCCATTAAATCCAGATCCATCATGGGACCTTGGAAATGTAACAAGTACTGCAAGTATGTTTAAAGGTGCCACTACTTTTAATCAAAATTTAAATTCTTGGGATGTTGAAAATATAGTCAATATGTCAAGTATGTTTGAAGGTGCAACCCAATTCGGTGGAAATATCAAAGATTGGAATGTTACAAATGTAACTACTATGAATAGTATGTTTAAAAGTGCTACCAGTTTTAACACTGACATTTCACCATGGAATGTAAAAAATGTAACGGATTTTACATCTATGTTTGAAGGAGCTATTAGTTTTGCTCAGATTGAAGTCAAGAGATGGAGAGTTGATCCTATACCTGGTGTTAGTCCTCCACCACCATCAGATAATTTAAATGATATGTTTAAAGGTGCTACACTCACACATTCATACTTCAGTGAACCTACTCCAGACTCTAGTGAATTTAATCAAGCCTTTAAACCAATAACTAGAGACGAATTAGACAATGCAATTAATGAATGGATCGTTAATAATTCAATCGCTATAAATAGTTATGGTGATATAAACACATGGGACATTACACTCATTCAAGATTTGTCAGGTTTGTTTCTAAATAAATCTACTTTTAATTCAAACATTAATGGATGGATCGTAGGAGATGTTACGGATATGAGTAATATGTTTAAGGGTGCGACCTCTTTTAACTACAGCTTAAATAATTGGGATACCACAAACGTCGTTGATATGAATAGTATGTTTCAAGATGCTACTACTTTTAATGGTAACATTTCTAACTGGGATGTTCAACTTGTTGAGAATATGTCTAGTATGTTTAAAAATGCTTCTTCATTTAAAGGAGATTTAAGTTCATGGAAACCGGCTACTTGTCAAAATTTTAGTTCAATGTTTGAAAATGCAACACAGTTTAATAGTGACATTTCAAGTTGGACAACGAGCACATCAACAAGTATGTCCTCAATGTTTAAAAATGCCGTGTTATTTAATCAGAACATAGCTGAATGGGATGTCGATACGGTTAGTGATATGTCATCAATGTTTCAAGGAGCAACCACATTTGATCAAAATATATCTAGGTGGATTGTTACAAACGTAACTACTATGAAAAATATGTTCGATAATGCATCCAACTTTAGTTATGTAGATATTCGTAATTGGAACTTGGATAGCATGTCTAATGCTAGTAATCCGGGTCCTTTAGATAATATGTTCTTGGGATCACAACAACCCAATATTAGAGACTATTTTGATACACCGACCCCTCTTAAAATTCAGTTTAGTTATTACAGAAGAAATAAAGTTCCTTGCTTCCGACATGGTTCTAAAATTCTAGCCTTTCACAATGGTAAAGAACAATATATACCAGTTGAACAATTAAAAAAAGGCATGCTAATAAAGACCTATAAAAGTGGTTATATTCCAATTTATAAAGTTGGCTCTCGTGTATTTGAAAATCCCATACATGATCAGCGTATAAAAGATCGTCTTTATTGTTTATCTCCTTCAGTGTATCCATCGTTAGACGAAAATTTGTACTTAACTGGATGTCATAGTGTGTTATTAGATAAGTTAACAGATCATCAACTGAAATTAACAGTAGAAACAATGGGAGAAAAATATATTACAGAAGGTAAACCTAGATTATGGACAATGAATGATGAACGAGCAATTCCTTATCAACTGTTTGAAGATACTAATGTATGGCATTTTGCATTAGAACATGACGATAACACAATGAATTATGGAGTGTATGCAAATGGGTTACTAGTAGAATCAACAAGTAAAGTAAGAATGGATTCTTATTTTTAATATTCTTAATAAATTATTTAAACAATAAAAAAATTAAATAAACATGTATATGAATTGTATATATATGTTTCGACGAATTTTTAACACTTTGTTTGGTTCTCAAACGTCAGATAGCTCAGTTACCGAACCAATACTAGAAATAAGTACGGATACTTCAAACGACATTTCTGAAAAGGTTCTTAGTCCTATTCAAGAAGGGGAACGTGAAATATCGTCATCTGATGATGATAAAAAGATTCAATCTCAATCTCCAATTAAAAAACCCAGATCTATTTTAAAAAGAACAGAACCGGAACCTGAACCTGAACCTGAACCTGAACTTGAACCTGAACTTGAACCGGAACCTGAACCTGAACCTGAACCTGAACCTGAACCTGAGCCGGAACCGGAACCTGAACCTGAACCTGAACCTGAACCTGAACCTGAACCTGAACCGGAACCTGAACCTGAACCGGAACCTGAACCGGAACCTGAACCGGAACCTGAACCGGAACCTAAATTATATAGGTCTTATTTATTTACACCATAATTATTGTTACGTAAATATATAAATAAATAAATTTATATATTTGTACTATATATGAGTTTTTCGGGTGATGATTATATTGTAAATTCATCAAATTTAATTGTTCAACACAACCCGACCGGTAGTAAAAAATTCTATGCAAATGTATCAAATGACTCAAATAACAATGGTGGGTATAATGCAAATCAACCATCAAATGGAAATCCAATAATTACGATAGAAGCAAAGGATATGTTGATGACTACTCAACTGTTAAATGAATTGAATTTTAGCAATTATCCTAGTAAGTTGACCTCTACTTTTAATAAGACAAATATTACTACAGGCACTTATGTAAATGTATATTTAGTATACTTAAATAGTAATTCAGCCAAACGACATCCTGGATGTTCAGTTACATTTACTGAAAATATATTAGGTGTAGGATTATATTATAATCAGACTTTACATTTTTCAGGAAGTCGTTTTGGAAGTGAACATTATCCTAATTTAAGTTTAAGTCCCGCAAAAATTACATTTCGTTCATTTGAACCAAGAACGTGGTCTCATTTGGGGTCTTGGAATGAAACTTGGAACGATAATGTACAAGGGAGTGGTTATGATTGGTTTTCTATTACTGGTAATAATACATTTAATATGGGATGTAAAAATGGTGAAAAGGGTGATTTTTTTAGAATTATTACTGCATCTAGTTTTATAGAACCTGAACCTGAACCTGAACCTGAACCTAAACCTGAACCTGAACCTGAACCTGAACCTGAACCGGAACCGGAACCTGAACCTGAACCGGA
>Ga0213869_10002079_pt1 | contig 14226 bp, 14 predicted proteins | sample PICome_10_FD_160083 | JGI IMG/M metagenome (GOLD analysis project Ga0213869, IMG submission 160083) | Coastal seawater microbial communities near Pivers Island, North Carolina, United States - PICO132 | ecosystem: Environmental > Aquatic > Marine > Coastal | place: USA: North Carolina...
ACACATTGGAAAACGCCGAAGAATTCCATGTCGGAGGAGAGGTTTACTATTTCGATTCACACGAATTCTTCAAAGATTTGAGGCACTATCATGAAGGAGATACCGGGCCTGAATGGAGAGATGGCCGGTTTGAAGAAACTTTCTTGATGAATTATGACGAACTAAGACCAATATTTTATTGTGCTAAGAATCTGAAAAAACTATTAGAATTACTAAAAGAAGAGTTTTTCCGGGTCCCAAATATGGCTAAACCATATATTGTCTCCAAAATATGGGGCATTCCTGTAGCAGAGTGTATCGGGCTCATGTTCACCGACAGATTATCTGAACATTATACACCGGGAGGTTACATGACCGACGGACAAAAAAGATTGTTTTCAATTGCCAAATTTTGTGCAGGTATAGGTTCATCACGAGGGAGAATAATTGGTTTAATTGATGAACCAGAAGCAAGCCTACATCTCGACTGGCAAAGAAAGTTGATTAGTGAATTACAAACATTTACTGGCCGCGATAATCAAATCATTATCGCTACACATTCCCCTGATATCGTAATTAACCATATTGACCGAGTTATAGAATTGAATTCTAATCTAAATGCGTAGGTGATTATTTGCAATCTCGAAGTTGGGCTCTTAAGGCAATCGGGGATGAACGAAGGCTTGCAGAGAATAAGATCTCTCAAACTGTTGCCAAAAGCAAGTCAATTTTAGTAGAGGGGGTGTTGGATTTTCTATTCCTTAAGAGATTTTTACCTAGTGAAATTACAATATCCGCCGTTGGTCCGGATGAAGGGAAAAAAGAAGTTTTACTGCGCAGTAAGAATTACACTCTTGGAATTGTGGATATGGATAATGATTTCCGAGGCCAAGAATTAGAACATAAAATGAACGTAATTGATACAAACCCACTCTGTTGTTTCTTTGCAGCACATGTGAGGGATTATCATAGGATTTTCACGGACTTTGAATACGACAAGAGGCAAGTTGATTCCCTAGTTAAACTGGCGGAGTATCTGACACTCATACGTTTATTTTGGTCTGAACGAAGACCTAATATCCCAAGCCCAATAAAGTTGGTTCAAGAAATCGATAAAGATCGAGAACGAATAAAGTACATAACAGATGATGAAGAGATGAAGAAAATGTCGCCAAAAGATATTTTTTCATTTCTACTTAATTACTATCTCTACGACAAGATGCCTGATTTAAAAATCAACATGTCGCGTCTTATGGAAGAATTCGATAAATGGGAAAAACAAAATTCATATTGGCTACTGAATGTGGGAATCAATGACCATGATATTGAATTTTTATCTCCAATACCTAGACAGATGACGAAAGAATACGTGGTTGGCATAGCCAAATATGCTGATAAATTGTACTCGCGAATTTATGATTATATATGAGGAAAATAATTCTTTCCTTTTACGATGAATCTTTGGATGACATCTACTAATGACATATCATTTCTACGAAATCGCAAGGGTTCGCTCAATCCCCTCTAGACATTATGGAGAAGTACAATGGGTGTTCAGTCCCCCAGTACACTGCCTACCCAAGCGACAGGCATTCCACGCGTGGGTGTTAGTGGGTAATTTCAAAAAATATGACTTTTTTAAGGGTTAAATTTTATCCGTTGCAGTTTTAACAAATAACAGATTGGTAAATTCATGCGCGTTATGCTCACTAACTCGGTTGCCTTATTTTTGATGTTCCTTTTGGTTGCTCAAACTGCCTCACTTACTGTAACAAATGATGTGAATACAACGATGTTAACATCGGAGACGAATGGTGAAGATTCTTTTTCTGTTTCCGCTCGGAATAGCCCTTCCTGGAGCACACCGGTCTCACTCGACAGCACAGATGAAGTCGGCGAACAATCCTCATTAGCGATTGATTCGAATGATAACCTGCACGTGACCTATATTGACGCCACCACTTACAATCTTGATTACATGACCTATAATGGCTCTTCTTGGAGCACACCGGCCTCTCTCGACAGCACAGGTGACGTCGGCTATCAATCCTCATTAGCGATTGATTCCAATGATAATCTGCACGTGACTTATCTCGACTCCACCAATAAAAATCTTGAGTACATGACCTATGATGGCTCTTCATGGAGCACACCGATCTCGCTCGACGGTATCGCTGGCGAACAAGGTTGGGTCGGCTATCAATCCTCATTAGCGATTGATTCGAATGATAACCTGCATGTGACCTATTTTGATTACACCAATGCCAATCTTGAGTATATGACCTATGATGGCTCATCTTGGAGTATACCGGTCTCACTTGCCACCTGGGGGGACGTCGGCTATCTATCCTCATTAGCGATTGATTCGAATGATAACCTGCACGTGACCTATCGTGACAGAACCTATGGCAATCTTGAGTACATGACCTATAATGGCTCTTCATGGAGCACACCGGTCTCACTCGACAGCACAGGTGCTGGCAAAGGCGGCGAGGGTTCTTCATTAGCAATTGATTCGAATGATAACCTGCACGTGACCTATTATGACCTCACCAATGCCGATCTTGAGTACATGACCTATAATGGCTCTTCATGGAGCACACCAGTCTCGCTCGACAGCACAGATGACGTCGGCCATCAATCCTCATTAGCGATTGATTCCAATGATAACCTGCATGTGACCTATCTTGATGCCACCAATGGCAATCTTGAGTACATGACCTTTGATGGCTCTTCATGGAGCACGTCGGTCTCGCTCGACAGCACAGATAACGTCGGCGATTATTCCTCATTAGCGATTGATTCCAGTGATAACCTGCACGTGACCTATTATGACCTCACCAATGCCGATCTTGAGTACATGACCTACACCGATACAGACGGTGACAACGTTCCGGATGCAGACGACGCCTTTCCACTGGATCCAACCGAATCCGTAGATACAGACAACGACGGAACTGGCGACAATGCCGACACCGACGATGACGGAGATAACGTTCTAGATGCAGACGACACCTTCCCACTGGATCCAACCGAATCCGTAGATACAGACAACGACGGAACTGGCGACAATGCTGACACCGATGATGACGGAGATAACGTTCTAGATGCAGACGACGCCTTCCCACTCGACTCCTCGGAATCCGTGGATACAGACAATGACGGAACTGGCGACAATGCCGACACCGACGATGACGGAGATAACGTGACGGATGCAGATGACGCCTTCCCACTTGACCCAACCGAATCCGTGGATACAGACAATGACGGAACTGGAGACAATGCAGACACAGATGACGACGGAGATAACGTGACGGATGCAAACGACGCGTTCCCACTTGATTCCTCTGAATCCATAGATACAGACAATGACGGAACTGGCGACAATGCCGATACCGACGATGATGGAGATAGCGTTCTAGATGCAGACGATGCTTTCCCACTTGATTCAACTAAATCTAAAGATACTGTTTCCGATGAGGATTCATCGATTCCAGGCTTTACAGGAATACTGGCAACACTTAGCTTGCTTGGTGCAGCATTTATTCGTCGTAATGAGTGAACGTGATCGTCGATAAGCAGGTTCTGATGTAGAGACCTCTGTAATCGAAAGTTCACACGGCATCTCATGGGTTGATACAGATAACCGACATATCATTTCCACGAAATCGCAGGGGTTCTTGCAAACCCCTCAAGACATTATGGAAGAGTACAATGGGTGTTCAGCCCCCCAGTACACTCGCTACCCTCACGATATGCATTTCATGAATGGGTGTACAGAGGGTATGAACTCTCATATATACGCAAGATATGGTTTATGGTATGAGGGCAACTGAATATGATTGCCCTGTATGCGACAAAAATATGATTTTCATGAATAGTCATTACGACTGCTGGGATTTTATGGGTGGTTGCGGATATAGACCAGAAGGGCCGCCAGGCACAGTCCCAGAGACGAAGGCCGAATATGCTTCTAAATTAAAGCGGAATCAAGATGAGATTGAACGCAAAAAAAAGTTGGCCAAAATAGAGTATGAAAAACAAGAAAGGGAGAAAGAAATCAATCGTAAGAGAGTGATTGAAGATCCTGAATTTAGGCTGAATTATTGGTTGCAGGAAATTAGGAACAAATATGGGAATACAATGTATGAAGCAACCAAGGATGTATATGTACTGCAACTTAAAAAATCAATTAAATCAAATCACACTGCACTAGCTCTCCGGAAATTCCCATCAAACAAGTATCCAAAACTCGCTGAAGAGCCGAAAGGTTTCCTATATGTCGGTGTTGCTGATGATGTAAATCACAGATTTTTAGTGCATAATGGAACTAACACACATGGGAAGAGCAGACCTGCAAAGGTTGCAAAACTTGGTTTCTTGAAAGATGAACAATCGTTTGAAAAATGCGGTGGAGATTTAACTAAAAAATTTGGAATAAAAAACGTTGGATGGAGGCAGAATATGCAGTATGAAAAGGTAGAGTCATGGCTTGGTTATGCCTTATACAAATTAGGCTATTGGGTTTGGGGACCTCATCGTCATGAAACAGAAGATTTCCTCGAGTCTGGGGATTTCATCTGATTCTCAAATCAAGATAAGCGACATATCATTTCCATGAAATAGCGAGGGTTATCTCATACCCCTCAAGACATTATGGAGGTGTACAATGGGTGTTCAGTCCCCCAGTACACTGCCTACCCTCTGCTCAGTTGAACAGGCCTTCATTCCACGACGTGATACTTCCTGTGAAAGCAGATGCAGCAACAGTAAGTGGGCTTGCAAGGTAGAGTTTTCCAGGCCCAGAACGTCCTTGGAAATTACGATTGATTGCGGAGACGGTCACTTGTTCAGGCGTGATGGAAACTCCAGGGCCTGCACCAATACATGCCCCACAACCCGGGTCGATGAGTTTGACACCAACTCGGCCGAACAAATCGTGCCAGCCTTCGCGAACAGCCAAATCTTTGACGAGACCTGAGCCGTATTGGATGTAGAAATCAACACCGTCCTTGACCACGAGACCTGCTTCTTCAGCTGCTTTACACACTTGAGCATAGTAAGCAACATCGTCTGCTTTACCAGCAGTACACGAGCCACCATAGGCGATATCGATGGTGACGCTCCCGATATCAGCAACATTCGCTCCATTGGTCGGGTCGCTTGGAATGCCTTTGTTCGGGTCGCCTGGGTGTGCGACCATCGGTTGAATTTCAGACATGTTGATGATGTGGACTCCCCCGTCATAATGAGCGTCTTGGTCAGGATGTACGGCAAGTCCTTTCTGAGTCTCAAGGTCAAGGTGAGGTTGAGCAGTAATCATCCATTCATACAGCAGGTCATCCGCTTCACAAATCCCCGTACGGCCTGAACATTCTGTTGCCATGTTGCACAAGGTCGCTCTTTCATCAATGGACAAACCTGCGAGGCCAGAGCCGCCGAATTCCATGCTGCGATTCAAGGTGAGTTCCTTGCGAGCGTGGTCGGCAAGGATGAACAGAATGACGTCTTTCGCAGTGCAACCCTTGGCAAGTGTGCCTTGCAGTTCGAATCGGATTGATTCAGGGACCTTGACAAACGTGAATCCAGCGCTGATGAGGTTGGCGTATTCTGTTGCGCCTACACCCCATGTCAAGGCATTCGAAGCGCCACCCATGCAGGTGTGGGAGTCGGTGGCTTGGATGAAATCACCAACTTCGATAAACTCTTCACGCGCCACTTGATGGCAAATACCAGGAGAAACTCCGTCTTTGGCAGAATAATCACGAACTTTCGTGTGCTGCTGGAATGCAATTTGTAAATCTCTCAACGTTTGTACCTTGTCCATGAATGGAACAAATTTTGGATTGTGATGAGCATAGAGCAAATGATCTTCAAACACGGCGAACTTTCCAGGGTTTGGTAATGCGTACCCCTCTCCGTATTCTTCTTGTAAGAAGGTATGAACTTGGGCGGTGGTAAATTCGTGTGAATAGCCACCTTGAACTTGGGCGATAACCGGGTCTTCAGGTTTGACACACTGCCCGTCATCTTGACCGACAAGGTTCCGAGCAATGATTTTCTCAGCCATGGTCATTGGTCGGGGTGGCGTGTTGATAGCAGGCAGTTCGATGTCTCCAGATTTTAGAGATTTAGCAAACGGAAATAATCCACCTTTCTCAAGAATAATTTGAGTGACTTCATCGTAACGCGAGGTGAACTCTTCCAAAGCGATTTCTTCACCGTTTTGAAGCCGTTCAAGCATTGCATGGTCGCCCATGATTTGACCGAGATTGATGTTGTTCCGTTCATGAATTGGGGCAAAAGAGGCGGCGATGACGATGTTTATTCCTGCCCAGCGTTCACACTGAGCGGCGGTTTCTCTCGAGGAACCCGTTCCCTTTCGTTGTCCAGAGACAATCGCTTCGAAGTTTCCATTTTTGAGGGCGTTTTCACTGAAGACTCTTAGGCCATTATGCATCAATCCAGCATAGGCGTTTTTAGCAATTTCAGCCGGGTCATGGTCGAAACAGACCCATGCAGGCGTCATGACATCGGTATTAATATCGTCAAGCAAGTCATCAACGGTGAGGTCTTTCATGTTGAGATTAAGACCATCATACAATTGCTGTTTGATGAGACTGAGGTCTTTTGTAAGGAAAAGAACCCTTTTTTCAGGGTTTAGAGCAACTTTTTCCGGTGGCCACTGGTCTCTCATCTTACGCCCTCAAATCCTTTCAAGCGCTCAGTGTTGATAACCGGTTCGGGAATATTCTTTGGCTGTAGACGGCAAAGATTTGACTCTTCCAGCCTTTTTTGTTCACTTAACTTTATACTACAAACCGCATTAGTTTAAATACCATCACTTGTCGGGATATAATAAAGTTCCCCAACGAGTTGAGCAACGAAGCTCGGCGAGGGAGTGCAATGAGGAATACATATGGATGAGCAACAAGTAGAAGATATCGTAAAATGCAGCGACTGTGCGAGTCGAAATTTAACCCGTGATGAAACTCGCGGTGAAGTCATTTGTGACGATTGTGGATTGGTTTTAGAAGACAATGTCATCGATCAAGGCGCAGAATGGCGTGTGTTTTCTCCAGAACAAGGAGACCAGCGCGCCCGTACCGGTGCCCCAATGACGGTCATGCTGCACGACAAAGGTTTGTCCACAGATATCGACTGGCAGAACAAAGACTACTCGGGAAAAACCATCAATTCTCGCTACCGTTCTCAATTCTACAGAATGCGTAAGTGGCAAAAGAGAAGCCGTGTTTCCAACGCTACAGAACGAAACTTGGCTATGGCTCTTGCAGAACTTGACCGAATGGCAAGTCGACTCGAATTGCCGAAATCCGTACGTGAAGCAGCAGCGGTGAACTACAAGAAAGCAGTTGACAAGCGTTTGATTCGTGGCCGTTCGATTGAAGGTGTTGCTGCTGCATCACTCTATGCTGCTTGCCGCCAATGTGGCGTACCTCGTACCCTCGATGAAATCGGTCAAGCATCAAGAACCGGTCGTAAGGAAATTGGCCGAACATACCGTTTCATGGTCCGAGAATTGAAGATGAAAATCATGCCAACAGGTCCTGAGGACTACATTTCCCGATTCTGTTCAGGTCTTGGATTGGATGCTGAAGTTGAAGCCAAAGCATACGAGTTGATCAAAGCGGCACAAGAAAAGGAACTGACCAGCGGCCGTGGCCCAACCGGTATTGCTGCCTCCATTATCTACATCGCATCGGTTCTTTGCGGCAAGCGAAGAACCCAACGTGAAGTTGCTGAAGTGGCAGGTGTCACTGAAGTGACGATTCGTAACCGATACAAGGAACTGATTCAGAACTTGAACATCGAACTGGACATTTGATTTGACCATTTGATTCCTTGAGGTTTCAGCATGGGTAAAGAACGGATGAAATTATCGGACCGCGTTTTTGAGGCGGTCGAAAGCGGTCTCGTACAAGCGATGGAGCGAGGGACTGTGGCCTGGCCACTCCCTCAGCCACCAATGACCGACCCGGATTTCCCGCCAATCGAGCCTCGCACTCCTGCCAAAGTCATCGAACAAGGTCTCGGAATCCTACAAATGGACCGTGCCATGTTTGAAGCGAACCTCAATACTGTGGTCGACCTTATTGTCCCCCACCGAATGAATCTCAGCGACGACCCGTTTGAGGTGCATCAAAAATGGCTTCATCGACGTGTTGACAAAGTGGCAGAACGATTGCTTTTCACGGTTGCAACCGATTGGCTTTCCCAGGCTTTTGATCATACTGCGCCGAATACGGACCGATGGTGGTTGGCCATAGCCCTCATCAACGGCCTTTCGACTGTTCCACACGGACAACCGGTTCACCAAGGCTACCACTTGGTTGAGTCGATTGCACTCGCAGAACGGCCAGGAACGTGGCATACTCAACCGGATGTCGGACCTCACCAACTGGAATGGAATCCACATGCAGTGATTCCACGCAATACCGGCGTAGTGGCTCACGATGCTGGTGTTGAGGCCGCAAAATGGCTCTTGGAGAAACTTGAGAACGATTCCGTGGAACGACGTCTTCTGCTCATGGAATGGGTTCGATTGCTCCTTCAACGACCGAACCTTGTCGAACCGCTTGGTTTGACCGACGTGCTTCTTCGTCGAGCCTCTGATGCGGAACCCGAGGTTGCTGGACGCGTGACGTTATGTCTTGCGAAAACCATCGAATTCAACCGCGATACAGGTCTCCTCCTCGCTCAACGTCTCCATCAACGAAAGGAGAAACTGCTTCGAAGAGGTATGGCGGATGTACTCACTCGAATGTTCCGCCGTCTTGAATGGGATGCAGTCCCTTTTCTCAATGATATGCTGAAGGATGAAGATGAGGGGGTATTGGCCGCTGCAAGTGCTACGGTTGGTGACCTGCGTTTCCTTGATTCGGAACTCTGGGCCGATACCATGGCTGAACTCGCAACTCACCCTTTGCCGATTGTAAGAAGAAACCTTGTACCTTTCTTACGCGATTATATTGAGCAGTATTCTGAGGACGAACGCCGCCTCCTTCCCCAACTCTGGCAAGACGGAGACGAAGTCGTTCGAACTCGAATGCGGGAACTGCTGATGCGAATGGAAGAGGTTTCACCGGACCATTTTGCTGCGCGACTCGAAGATTTCCGGAAGCAAGGCTGCGATCTCGAAGGCCTTTGGGAGCCTCTCACGCATCGTCGACCGGAACGCAGCCTCCTTTGGCAAGCATGGTTTGCCGGCGAAGGAGAACAACCAACTTCCCCGCCACCTGCTCCAGCACCGCACAGCGATATGGATGAATCGGGTGAATTGCCATCTGTAGAAGATGCGTACGAACTTCTCGACCAAGAACTTGGTTTCATTGACGATTAGATTACTCTTCTTCGTCTTGCTTTGCTAAAGGTCCGACGGTAATGAGTCCGACGTAGATCGCGTTGAGAGCAACCATGCTGCCTGCTAATGTGAGTATCATCCCAGTTGGTTCAGGCGCATAGGCATCGTAACCAGTCCACACGAGGACTTTCACCGTCACCATCATCGAGAGTCCAACCAATAGAACATCTTGCCATTTCTCGGCAGGGTTTTTCCATAAATCGACAGTGGGGGCGACTCCTTTTCGGTCGAAAGCCCATCGAAACCAACTCAAATAAATCAAGATGAGTCCAGTCAAGCCGACCAAACCTCGAGAAAAAGAGCGTGAATTCCAAGGGCCTTCTGGAGTGATATCGACAAAGGATTGAGCCACCAGAACAATTCCTGTTATGGCAAACCACCGCCACTCTACAGTTCTGCCCATAGTCGACCGTAGGAGGGCCACGCTTGAAAGCCTACGCCACACAGCGGCCATCATGACGGCGGTTCGAGATGCTTTACTTGTTGCCGGAGGATTGGGAACGCGTATGCTACCGACAAGCGCCTCCGTGCCCAAGGAAGCACTGCCTTTGGTCGACATACCTGCACTTGTGCATTTGGCTCGAGAAGCCGTAGCTGCTGGTGTGGAGCGATTGCACATTATCTCGTCACCTCGTAAAGACATGAGCGCACTCCTAGGAGATCACGGTTGGCTTCTCGAGCGTCGACCCGACCTTGACCCCCAACTCCTTTCGCCGTTCGCAGACGTAGAAGTTCATGTCCACATCCAACATGAGCCACTGGGATTAGGCAACGCTATTGAAAGCGCGCTTGACTCAATCAACGGGCCATTCTTGGTTCTGCTTGGTGATAATATTCTTTTGAACCATCATACGGCACCAAATGACTTCACCCCTTCGAATGCGAGTCGGCAACTTGTTGAACACTTCCAGTCGAACGGTTTGCCGTGCGTTGGTCTTCTCCCCGTTCAGCCTTCTGAAGTTTCGAATTATGGAGTCGTACGGCTTGATGGACAACGTATTTTGGAAATTTGTGAGAAACCGAGTGCAGAGGATGCCCCTTCAAACTTGGTGATGTGTGGACGTTACTTGTTTACCTCTGATGCTAAAACACTGTTGCAAAAGTACGATGTCGCCACCCACGGGGAACTCCAATCCATCGCTCTTCAACAGCATTGGATGAGTCATGATGGTTTGTTGGGCGTCGAATTAAACGGTTACCAATGGTACGATTCTGGAAAACCCCTCCCCTGGCTTCAAGCACAGGTCGACCATGCATTACGAAGAGATGATTTGAGCGAAGAATTTCGTTCTTGGCTGGTGAAGCGGCTCGACGAAAATTAACGTTGGCCAGGCTTCCAAAAGGTCAGCGGGACGGGCATTTCGCCTTGCGCTTTCCTGAGTGCTAAGTGATCAGCACGTTCGTTCCACCGATGGCCTCGATGGGCTTTGACGTGCTCCCAGGACAATGTTCGGACTTCAGATACTGCGTCCCAAAGCGATTGTACGTGGGCTACAAGTTCACGGTTGGCCTTTGCCTTCCACGCTCCGCATGCTAAGTTTCCAGCATACTGGGAGTCTGCTCGAACGACAGCAGGATTTTCGCCACCTTCAATCAGAAGCCAACGTAGTGCAGCTGCAAAACCACAGAGTTCCGCTGTATTGTTTGAACCAACTTCAGCACCAATGAAATCTTCTTGCGTTGGGTCTGTAATCACGACATCAGCGAATTCTTCATGCAATTCACCGCTTCCTCTCCCGAGGCCAGTATCGCCAGTTACGACCACAACGGCCCATGCTGCAGGTGTTGAAGCATCGACGTTCTGGTTGCCTAAGCAAGAGCCGTCAACATAGAGGCTCCAGCGCTCAGTGCTCACACTTTTCACTCGCCAAGTTCTGACTTGTATTCGGCAGCGCTCATGAGAGATTCAACCGCACTGGGGTCTTGTAATTTCATCTTCACAATCCAACCTTCGCCGTATGGGTCGGTATTCATGAGTTCAGGAGTGTCTTCAAGCGCTTCATTCACCGCAGTAATTTCGCCAGCAAGTGGAGCGAAAATAGGTGATGCGGACTTGACGGATTCAACGATTGCAAACTCATCCATGTCGTCAAGCGTTTCTCCTTCACCAGGCAGTTCGATGTAGACAATGTCAGTGAGAGCGTCTTGAGCGTGGTCAGTGATTCCAATCACGACTTCATCACCTTCAACGCGTATCCATTCGTGCTCTTTTGTGTAGTATTGTCCTTCGGGAATATCGCTCATATTGCCGTCTCCATGATTATCCAACCATCGGCATTTGATGAACTCACCGATGCCAATCCGTAGATTCAGTGACCTCGGTTGGGTACATGCCTCAAATGTAAACCTCGGAAAAACACCCGTTAAGGCAAGAAAACCGTCGCGGTTCTTATTAGCAGATCAAGTTCGCTCCAAAACGAAGTCAAGCGACTTCAAGGGATGGGACCCTCATGAGTAGAGCATTTAGAGAAGGCGTAGAGAAAAACAAGCGAGTACATGCACCAGTTCGAAGAAGAAATTGGAGCCCAGTTCGGGACCTTCAAGGCCTTAAAGCCCGTACTCAAGTCATCGGTTCTCAGATGGGGCCACTTGTTGAAATTCCTGCAATGGTCCGTATAGAAAATGAACATTGGGTTTTCGAACGGATTGAAAAAGGCACACTGTACAACATTACTCACAAACTCATCCTTCACGAAGGTGACCAAGAGAAAGTCATTGGTGGAACAACGGACATGCACACGGCTATGAAAGTTGCACAATGCATGGCGCAGAAGGAAAACCGAATCGTGATGATTCAACCTGTTTGAGTTAGAACAGGTCCATTATCCATTGAATAACGCCTTGATTAACAAGGTAAAAGAAGGTACCAACGCCGATACATGCAGCATAAACTTGGAAAGGAGTAATCTTCCAAGCATCTTCCGATTCCTCGTCGAAATATCGGATAAGACCTGCAGCCTGTTGGATACCGCTACCGTCGGATTTCTTCTTTGAAGCCATGTGGACCACTCTCTGCGAGTTGCCACCCCTTTATCAACGCGACGCGGCCAAGAAATTCACTCTTCTTCATCCTCGCCAGTCAAATCTACAAACGCAATCTCATCTTCAACACCATCATAGGTGAGCACATGCCCTTGAGGAATATCGTCTCCTGAATTGGAAAATGCGTCACCGTCGCTTTCAGGATCGGCTTCAATAAAATACGCTTCAGCCCTCGCCAACGCCCGTTCAAACGCCGGAGCATTCCCATCAGCAAGGGCCCCGCGAGCAATTTCCAAGTCGTAATGAGCCGAACCAATGGACAGCAGTGCCTTGTCTTTCGCATCACTTTCTTGTGATTGGTTGATTCTTTTCTCTACAAGCTTGCCTTGTTCTTCGAGAGCAAACAAGTGCTCTTCAAACACAGCCCGAGCCATTTCCAATCCTTTTTTCCATGCGAGTTCATTTGATTTGAGCGACACCTCACTCCTCTGTTTTGTGAGAAATCGGGTTGCTGCTACGGAATGAGCAAATTCCCATGGTCGATGGGAAAGGGATGCGGATAAGTCGAACATCAATCGAGCATACGAGGAAGGAGAACCTTTGAACTCAATACGATTGAGATATCCTGAGTTAAACAATCCAAATCCCCAATAGGAGCGGGAAGTGATGGTCACTCGAAGGTCTCCGCTTTGCGTCACAAACGACCACCGTTGTTCGTTGAAATGAGGTTGTTCGCGGAAATGAGGCGTTTCTGGGTGTTCAAGGTGCACCAATGCGTGTGTTGCCACGTCGCCTAAGTAGACAATTTTACTCGGCAAGGAGAATGACTTCGGGCGCAGAAAGCCCGTATCTAATTCTACGCGATGGTTCGCTTTCGCTTTACCAACTTGGGCATAGATGACGATGGTATTGCCAACAGAATCGTACTTGCCCATGACTGTTGCACCGGTTCACGGACCATGAATCCAACGCTTTGTTGCAACCGTATCGGGAGAAGTATTGATGAATCGCGCCCTGCATGGAAGGTTAGGTGAGCCGATGGCTGCAAAGGGAGATTCGAAGATTGAGAAATTAACCGCACTACCAGGAATTGGTGCTGCGACGGCAAAGAAATTAGTGTCTGCAAAGATCGATACGGTCTCCAAAGTGGCTTCCGCAGGCTCTAAAAAACTCCAAGAAGTTGGCCTTAGTGCAGCGGTTGCGACCAAGATTAGTGCTGCTGCCAAGGCCGCAGATAAAGCGTCAAGCGCAGCAAAGAAGGCGACCTCAAAAGCCAAGTCTGCTGCAAAGACTTCTGCCAAGAAATCCACATCTGCAGCTAAATCTGCTGTTTCGAAATCGAAGTCGGCAGCGAAAAAAGCGTCCTCAAAGGCCAAGTCTGCAACCAAATCCTCGGCCAAGAAATCCTCCGCTGCGGCGAAATCCGCCGTATCGAAGTCGAAGTCGGTCGCCAAGCAAGCCGTTGAGAAGGTAACGGCTCAATCAACAGAGAACCACACGGTTAAATCCACGAAATCCTCAGACGGCCGTAAAGGTGGCACCTTGCGTATTCCACGCAGCGTCAAGGACATGCCTTGGTTCAAAAAGAAGTGAAAGCGCTTCAAACAAGGGTTAGGATTGAAAACCGTCACCAGACACATCGGCCCATGCCTCGGCGCAAATACGGTCGTTTACGAAAGACTGTTGAGATGCCGTCAAAGGAAAACTGTTCACGTTGCCGTTCGGGTAAATACTGTCCGATTGAAGGGCATGCTGGGCAAGAAACAACACCCCATCGGGCGTGGGCTGGGCCTTCAACGGTAAAGAAACGCAAACAAAAGCGCAAGTGATTTATTCAATGCCGACCGAACTGGTTGATGGCGTTGTCTCAACCAATTCCTCTT
>Ga0213869_10002081_pt1 | contig 14214 bp, 22 predicted proteins | sample PICome_10_FD_160083 | JGI IMG/M metagenome (GOLD analysis project Ga0213869, IMG submission 160083) | Coastal seawater microbial communities near Pivers Island, North Carolina, United States - PICO132 | ecosystem: Environmental > Aquatic > Marine > Coastal | place: USA: North Carolina...
CAGTCCGCGCCCCCCCTTAATAAAAAAACGGTGCCGGGAACGCTGCCGGTTGCCGTAGGTTGCGCCCATTGACGCGTTGCAACTCCGACACGTTGCCCGGTAGTTAGCGAGAGTGTCGGTACCTCCAGCAGCACGCGGGACGATATGGTCCGCTTGATCTGCTCTACGGGGACACGTTCCGGAACACTGCCCACAACCGGGACAGCGACAGACATAGCCGTCCCGCTGTAGTACCTGAGTCCGTAGCTGGCGATGCTGCCACGACATGGAGCCGCTACTCATTGGTGCTCCCATACAATATGGTCAACGAGCAGCAGACCGGACTCGAGGTGTCGTCCGCACTCATCGCAACGGAACGTGTCGGAGCTAGGCGACGGGAGCGTTATCCGTGCCGGTCCGTTTATCACCTCGAGCAACGGGTCAAGGTACGGGTCGAGAGGGTCAATCACGGAGAGCCCTCCTATGGTTCCGGTATTCCGCAGCAGCGGACCGACAGTCTCCGCAGCGACAGCCGCGCCGGTAACGGTTCCGGGTCCCATGATCCGGCTCGAGCAGAGCCCTACGATAGTTCAATACAGCGCGACGTCGTTCCAGACTCCAGCAGTCCGGACACGCGCACTCTCTAGCGTGGCTCGTCATCGTCCGCGGGTCACTCTCTCCACGGTCCGGATAAGTTCCCGCCCGGTCTCTTGATCCGCGACCGAGCGCGCCTCGTTGACCTTGCGTAACGCGTCCAACACTTGCGAGCGTGTTGCTTCGATACCGACGACGAGTCCAGCGAAGAACGCGACGAACCCGACAATGAGTAACGCGATCATTGTTCCCACCAGTCATGTGTGAGGGTCCGCAGATAACGGACCACGATTAACCCGACGAACAGGATAAGCGCCGACATAGGGCCGAGCGCGATAGCGATGATCGTGAGCATGAAGAATAACGCGACTATCATCGTCTGATTACATACGACAGAGCAAGGAACACGAACATCAGGACGGTTACCGCTTGGAAGAATGCAAGCTCACTGTCTGGCCTTACCATTGCTCCCGCTCCCGCTCCCGCTCTCGCTCTTTCGCTTTAGCGCGGAAACGGTCCGGAGTGCGCCGACATTTACGACATGAGCAGAGATATCCGGCGCGTATTGCCTCGTTCCCGGCGCATCCGTCCGGTACGTCGCGCCTCATTGCGGACCGCCTGGAGTCCACCGAGACGCCTCGAGGCGTAGCTGCTGAAACTCTGAGCGAATTATCCGAGTCTGGATAAGCGACTCAGAGTGCGTGTCGTCGAGCGGGACGTTAACGCGAGCCAACCCGACCGGAGAGCACTCGTCGCCCAATAGGTCAAGCTGTCCCGGTACGGTCATCGGGTCGGTTAGAAACGTGTCGTCGTGGTCCATAGCGGATCTACTTTCGTTAGTTGTTCGGTCCTCCCGATATTAGCCGAGTTTCAAGCTCTCCGATACGGTCCGAGAGTTTTTTAATAATGTTCTCGAGTCGCGACACGTCGGCGGTAGTAGGCGCTTTTGCCGGGTCCGTGATTTTGAAGATCTGCCCCTCTGGGTTTATGTACATGTTTGCGGCTCTGCCGGTAGTCTCCGCGAGGCCTTCGGGAAACGCCACGCCGTCCGTACCGAAGTTAGCGACGTTTTTACCATCACAAACAATCGATGCGATACCTTTGCTGTAAAGATAAAAGCCCGTCTTAGGGTCTGACGTGAAACTGTAGGCAGGTGCTGTTTTGGTGCCGTTCTGTGCTCTAGTCAGCCCGTCAACCTGTAAATCGCTGTAGAGCTTCGTGGTCCGATCTTTGTTGAACCTTGCTGCAATCGAACCTCCAGCGTAAATGAGAACATCGCCAGGAGAAGAAGGGTCGCCGGGGCCGTAGAGTCTTAGCCTGGCGCCACCGGCAGCGGACTCGCCAAAATTCATGTATTCACGACCGCTTGCCGTGGTGTTAGCAATAAAGGCGTCGTCCCAGTTGCCGCCAAAGTAGACCGCTTTACCCGCCCCTGTGGTGATTGTGCCGTCAACCTGGAGGTCTTTCTGGGCATACAGATTCTCGAAGGCGTAAACCCCCTCATAGCCTGATGTCATTGCTGCACCGAGGACACGATGGCCCGAAACGCTAAACGCCAAGTCGGTAGCGTTGCGCCGCCACATTCCCATATCGGTCTGATTCGTAAAGCTGATAGCGGGTTTTGCCTCGCTGCCGTTTTGGGCTTTGATCTGGCCGTCAACCTGGAGGTCGCTCTGTGCTCGTAGGCGCTCACTTACCCATAGCTCACCAGATAGCCCAATAATGCCCGCCCCTGAGCCGTTGGCTAGGTACAGACCGCAACCTCTATTAGCAGCAAACGAGTAAGCGGGAGCGCTCGCGTTAGTGCCACGTGCCGTTATCTGCGCTCCACTGTCCAGCGTGCCGCCTGCTAACGGTAGATACAGAGCGAACTGGTCCGCGTGAGCATTCACCGCATCAACGACCGCGTTTCCGAACGTCGTCGCGTCGATAATCTGACCTGTTGACACATTGGGGATAGTCATATCTTTAATCTTTCACTGTTAGCGGACTCTGGAGCCCTAGTTGATAGTCCCCGACCCATACGACGCCAGCGCCGACCGGCTCGATTGTGTGAGTCATTCCGAGGATCTGAGCGCGCGGAACCGTGAACGCATAACCGGGAATGAGCGGAGCGAGCTGGACCGGCAGAGCATCGTCGACGTCGATCCCGATAAGCGCGGACAGCGCGCCGAGATGCCGGGAGTGAATCTGTAACGTTTCCAACCGTAAAGCAAGCAATGCTCTCTGTTCTAGTTCCAGATCGATCAGCAGCTCGAGCAGAGCCTCCGACGTTCCCACTAAATCCTCGTTCATTACCGCGCGGACGTCATACAACTCGACGGACTCGTTAACGCTCCGAGTAACGGACGCGCCTCCCTTATTGCCCAGAGTGACCGTGTTTAATATCACCTCGTCGTCGTTTAACGTCGTCACACTGTCCGCAACATACGGGACCACCAGTCCCGGCTCCGGAATATGACGGACGCCTACCGTGTCGCGGTTAGAGCCCCAACCTATCCAGACCGCCGCCCAGAATACCGACGACGCCGGATCGACCTCGAACCAATACACAGTGTCCGGCTCGTCGGTAGGTGAGAACGTGAAACGGTCGCCCGGTCGCGCCGGTCCCGTAGTTGCCGGGTTCGGAGTAACAGAGCCCGACGACGTACCGCGCAGAATCTCGAGCGCACGGTCGTTAGCGTCGTTGTAAGCAGTCGAAACGTTAGCGGACCACCCAGCAGTACCTCCGAGCGCTCCAGCAGCAGCGAGCCCGGTAATAGCAGCGCTGTCCGGTCCGGAACGTATCCCGACCGGAGAACCGGGTCCGTAACGGTTGTACAGTGTCGGGAGTCCGGAACGATCCGACCGGAACACGCCGCCCACACTGTCCGCAGTGAGATAGCACTCCTCGATACGGTTCGTCGCCATCTCTGTAGCCTGGAGCCCCATATCTGCGACCGGGAGCGGATCGACGTAACGGTCGATAATTGGACCGAACCGCCATAAAGCAGCGTCAAGCAGTCGCGACAGTCGAGGGACCGCGCGCTCTCCAGCTCCGACCGGATCGACGGGAGGGTCGATAGTCTGAGCGAGCGCGGACAGCGTTTCTTCCGCGACGACAGTAACGAACGAGTCCGCGCCGCCCTCGACGATAGCGTCCGACCATGAGGCAATGACCCCAGCGAATAACGGGACCCATGCTCGAGGCGACGACGGGTCCAAGTTGTCCGGATCTGTTACCGGGTCGAGCTGTCCGGACGGACTGTAAACCGCGAGCCGGATAAGTGTTCCCGGTCCGAAATACGACGGGACAATATTCCCTGCCGGATCAGTAACTACGGTCCCATTCCAACTGGAGACCGCGTTCCACGGACTGAAACGATAGCCGCGGTTATCTAGCGTTACCTCCATAACGCCATTCTCCGGACGAGTCCCTACCGACGTCGCGCCTCGAGCCCACGAAACGCCGCGGACAAAGTGCGACACATCACGCCACCGAACACTAGACCCCACGTCCTCGCCAGGCCACTCGTCAACATCCCACAACGCAGTACCCCAGCGCGCAGCGTCCGAACCCGGTACCAACATCTCGAGCGATAGACGCCAGTCTCCGAGACCAAGCGCGAACCCTCCGGACGGTCCGGTCTGTAAAGCTGTCTCCACGTCGAGCGGATTAACGCGCTCTAACTGTTCTCTCATGTTCTACCGAACGACGGGACCGGACCGTTACGTCGCGTCCAGTCCCGCTGGGCTCTAATCACGTCGGACGGACGGACGGATGCAGGGAAGTTTTGAATAATCGTCGTTCCGCCTCCGAGAGCTGACCGACCGGCTCCGCTTTTTAACGGGACGACCGCCTCGTCGTATTTGCCCTCCCCAATGACTGCGAGCATTCCGCCCGGTCGCGCTTTAACGATGCCGCCCTCCGCTAGATACGGGATGTTAGGCGTGTCGAAACCGAAATTAACGGCCGGGATTGACGGCCCGAACCGTCCGAGCGGGTCCCACGGTCCGCCCTTAATCCGGAAAGAGAGCCTATTCCACGCGCTAATGATCCCGTTGATAGCTGACTTGAAAGCTCGAGGGATAGCGCTAAACGCCGACGACACTGCTCCCGCAACACGCCCAGGGATGCCAGCGACGAACGAGATAATGTCGTTAATGCGGAGCCGTATCCAGTCTTTAGCGATCGTTATTCCCGTCTTTAATCCGTCGAACGTGGTTAGTAACGTTGCACCTATCCGACCCGGTAACGCTCTGACATAACCGACGACAGCGTTAATCGCTGCGGAGATAAGACTCTTAATCCCGTTCCACGCGGAGCGGACGACGCCTTTAATGTTCTCCCATGCAATATCGAGCAGCAGACCGACGAGCCGCAACGCAGTACGGACGACGTTTTTAATCTGCGCCCACACTCCGGACAGAATCGCTAAGACACCTTTCCAAGCTCGTTTCCAGTCGCCTGTTATCACTCCGAGGACGACGTCGATAACGCCTTGGATCACTTTCATAACGTTTTGGATCGCGTCTTTCGCGTAATCGAAAGCGATTTTAACGTAGGTCATTATCCGCGCGCCGAACTGGTCCCACAACGCAGCAGCAACCGCGAGGACGTCGCGGACGGTCTGCTCGAGCCATTGCATTATCGGTTGAATCGTTGCTTTAATCTGCGGCCACTTTTTTTGGAACGCTGCGACGAGTTTCTCGACGGCCGGTATCGCTTTCGTAACGAGGAACGACATTACTTTTTGGACTATCGGGAGCAGTCCCTTAGCTAATCCCTCTTTCGCGTCCGCTATCTTCGCGGTTAACTCGTTCTGAGCCTTAACGCTGTCCATAGTGCCATCAGTCCACGCTGTCTGCGCGTCTGTGGACTTCTCCATAATGAGTTGCTGTGTCGCTATCGCTTTATCTTGCGCCGTGATCTCTTTGCGACCGTCTTTCTTCGCGAGAGTGAGAGCGCGCTCGTCAACCTCAGCAGCGGAGATAGAGATACCGAGCGCTTTTAATCCCTCGCGTTCCCCGAGCATTGCTTTAGTGAGAATCGCGGACACTTCGGACGCGTCGTACTGTCCCTCCGACCACGCCGACAGCGCTCCCGCTGCCTCTGTCGTGTCCATAGAGAGTTTCGCTGCTTCTTTGCGACTGAATCCCATCGGGACGAGTAGGTCGCCCATCTGTGTCGCGAGCGTTCCGACAGCCTCGTCGGACAGTCCGAGCGACTCGTTAACCTCGTCCGCCCACGCGGACACGTCGGACGCTGAATCCCCGAACACTTTCTGCGTTTTTTTGGCTCCCACTTCGGACGCCTGACCGAGAGCGTAAAGCTCAGAACCGAACCCGACGAGCGCCGGGACCGCCTGGAGACCGAACGTCGTTAACGCTGCTCCAGCACCGACCGCGAACCCGGAGACTTTTTTACCGAACCCCTCGACGTCTTTCTCTGCCTGCCCGGTCGCCTTAGACAGTCCCTTAGTGTCGCCGGTAATCTTTACCGAGATTGTCGGTCCCTTAGCCACGGTCGGACACCTCCCCAGCGATCCGCTCGAGCTCCGCGCCGTAACGACGTTCAACCTCGTCGCGTCGTCGGTCTAACGCTGTCCATAGGAACGGGTTAGGTGCAATGTTACGACGAGCCCAACCGAAATGGATAGGACCGGCATAGGGGACGCGAGCCTTACCAGCGCGAACGACACCGGACCGAGCTGTCCCGGTCGAGCGCAGCGACGACGCCAAGTTTCCGGAGCGTGTCGGGACGAGACCGCGCGCCTCTGACTCTACCGACGACGCCAGATCTTTGTTTGCTGCTTTTAGCTCGTCCAATAGGTCGGGCTCGAGCTGCTTCAATTGACGGACGAACCGGTTAAGTCCTATGACTTCGACTGTCGGCTCGCTCATCGGTTCCGCTGCTCTTTCTGTTTCGTTTCGTTTAATATTGCGTTCCACATTGGGACCGGAAGCTCCGCTAGTTCGCTCGGAGCTATCCCGGTCGCTACCGCTACCGAGCAGATCAGGGACTCGATAGCGGTCAGGTGGGAGGGTCGTCGTCGTCGCTCCCAACCGTGTCCGCAGTGTCGAGGAACTCGTCAAACGTCATCGTGATGACCTTAGACCGCTTTAGTCCGACGTAAGCGAGAAACATTACCCACTCGACGGACATGGTGTCCACCGACATATCTGCGGCCTTAATCCCATATTCCCGCTCGAGGCGTACTAGGTCGCCCGCTGTGGTCTGGACATTGTGCTCTACGTCATCGACAGCGATCGTTATTCCTAAGCTCATGCCGCGGACGATTGGACCGGACGGTCCAAGCAGGGGAACGTGACAGAATCAAGGGAGACCGTGTTCACTTCGCCACCGAGCGACGACATGAGGACCTGAGCGGTTGCTGTCCACATTGGGTTAGTTTCGGACACGTCGCCACCGCGGAACGTTCCGGACACGGTAATCGTGCCAGGGTCCGCAGCGAGAGCCGCCCAGAATACCTGGGTGAGTGCTGTCGCGTCAGTGTCCGCGAGATAACTAATCTCGACGTTGTAGGTGTCATAGCCGCCAGCGAACGACGGTCGAGTATCAAACGTCCCAGGTATGTCGATCTGGGCTCGTTCACCGGAGAACTTAAACTCCGTTACTTGTGCGGACACGTCCGCGCCGTCGATTTGTAGGTTGCCGCGGAGAATAAGCGGAGCGAATGACATGATGTTTACTGCTTTCTAATGTGGAACGGGGACCATAAGCTCGACCATGATCGAGCAGGACAGCGCGGTCGATTGACCGAGCTGGATATCGAAGAACTCGCGGACCTCTGTCGAGTGAGCAGACGCGAACGACGCGCCTCTCGTCCCGTCAACTGCCGCGACTATCTCCGGAATAGCGGAGAGTAACGCTGTCTCTTGCGCCTCTGGATCTGCGGAGCCGGTCACAACGTAAACCGGGACGATCATGCGCCAGAACGAGCCTGTCACGTTAGGCGTCAACGAGTCCGGTAGACCGATAACGATACTCTGTAAGTTCGCGGACCCTGGAACGTAGTCGTACACCGACCATGACGGGAACGCGACCCGGTAGAGATGCGCGAGTTCTGCGCGTACTGCCTGGAACCTCACGCGATACCGAACCGTGGTTGTAGTAGTTCGTACACTCCCGCGTCAAACGACACGACAGAGACCGCGATATCTCCACCGAACGACGCGCGACCCTCCGGAGTGTTCCGACGAGCCCAGATCCGAGCCGCCTGCATAATTACCGCGGTCCGCTGTCCCGGCGTTAACGGGTCGTCGAGGTGAAAGTCCCGACCGAGCTGCTCGAGGGAGGCGCTAATCGTTGTGTCCAATAGGTCAAGCTCAACCGGCTCGACCGGGACGGGAAACCGTCCCCAGGAAGCAACATCAGCAGGCAACACGGCCGGGACAGACATTACGACAGCTCGATATTATTGTCGAGCGCGTACTGGTGACGCCGCGCCAGGTACTGCGAGCGGGTCTCGCCACCTTCCCAGACCGGCACCGAACGTCTGTCCGTTGCCGGCTTTGCCGGCTTGGACACCTGTTCGGTCTGGACTGGAGCAGCTTTGCTCGCTGCTTTCTTCTTCGCTGCCATCAGCTCGAGGCGACCTGGATCAGACCGGACGCGTCAGTCGCGCCGAACGTTGCTTCTTGATAGATAGCAACGTCACGACCGAGCTTCGACGGGACGTCCACGCTCATTGTCTGGACTGGGCCGAGCTGCGATAGGAACGCGTCAGAGACACCGATAACCGCTTTAACGCCGGACCCGAGATCGGGCTCCACATACCAAGGAATGGAAACGATCTGTCCCTCGATCGACTTTCCGGACATTGTGCCGGAGGCGTTCATCGGGGAAACGGTCGGATACAGCGGACGGCCGGTCGTGTCTTTCGCGGTAGCGAGATCCTGCCAGAGTTCCACGCTCAGAGCCATGACGTCGGCGGGACGTCGCATCGCTGCGAGGAACGTAGCGGACGCCTCGATAACGAGACCGTCGAACCCGGCAGCGTCAGTGTAAACGAGAGCCGCGTTACCGGACACTCCGACAGCAGCAGCAGCGTTCAACGACGCGACAGCAGCAGCGTTAACTGTGTGAGCAAGCTCGCGACGGTAGAGCCGCATCAGCTCGTCGAGCAGATCCGGAGTACCACGCGTCAACGCCTGAATCGAAATATCGTTACCGCCAGCGTAGGTATCGATACTCCACTGCTGAACCGCGATCGTTGCCGCGGTTGACTCGATATCGGTCTTTTCTGCTGTCTGCTTCGCGACGGTCGGACGAGTCTCGACGATCGGTTGCGAGACTGTCCAGTCCGACGACGGGAGCGGACGCGAGCGCCAATTATTGACGGTCGGAGCGAGAGTACGACCCAGGTCGATAACGTCGTTAATCCAACCCTCACGGAGCAGACCGGGAGTCTGAACCGACGTGATATCCGCTAGAGCCCGCTGGAACGTGTCGCGCTCGTCGGTCTCTACCTGACCGAGAGCGACAGCGCGGACGAAATGACCGAACGAATCGAACCGTGGACCGGCCGGAGCCTCGACGGGAGCAGTCGGACGGATCGTCGGGACGCTGCGAGTCGATACGACCGGCTCGAGCTCTTCGACCGTTTCCACGGTCTCTGCGGTTTCCTGAATCTCTGACATGGGAGGGATATCCTTTTCTTCTGTTTCTGGAATGGAACGAACCGAGAGGACCGGCGCGTCGTGTTGCGGTAGCAGTGTGAACGCGACTCTCCGCAATACTGCCGACGACCGGACAACATGGTCCGCGCCGGTCGGTACTGGAGAGTCATAGAAATCGACGGAAACGTAGCGGAGGATACGCTCCTCGATATCTGCGAGGGTATCCGTTCCTCCGGACGACCTGGAGAGCCGGATACGACCGTAGAGACCGTCCTCCCGGTCCTCGAGCTCGTCCTCCAGCACTCCGACAACGGGTCCGTCATGCTCGCGTTCAACATAGACCGGAATAGGACCGGACGGACCACGGAGACCGCCTCGAGCAAACGTTTCTGTGTAGCGTCCGCGTCCGTCGCTGACTTCTTGGACCGTATTCCACGGAACGAGCCGGACCGTTACCGTCCGTCCGTCTGTTGACGTTTCCGGAGCTACCTCGCTCGTCGAAACCGACCGGGTAAACGCCTCGCGTTCATCGCTCATTATTCGTGAGACCTTTCTGCGCTGTCGCTGTCTCGGAGTAAAGCTCGAGCAACGGGGACGGGTCGAGCTGAATCGTCGGGTCTCCGGTCAACGTCCTAAACATTGACTCGAGGCGACTCATCCACGACGGGTTAAGGGACAGCGCGATCCACCTCCGCGATTCGTCCGCAGTATTGGCATAGCTCATCGCTGAACCGAGCGACGGAGCGTTAAGCAGCGACGGAGGAACGTTTAACAGTCTCCCAACCTCGGACGCCGCGTAATCGAGAACCGACAGCGTTGCCTGGAGCTCTCCGGAGCTCGCCGGAACCTCGAGCGTTATCGTCGGGTCCATAACCGCGGGTCGTCGTTGTGCGCGAGCCGTAATCCACTCATCGACCAATTCGTTAGCGCGCTCTCCGTTTACCGGATGATTAGTCCGCAGAATCGACGACGGGTTACCGCCTTGTGCGAAATAATCATGCAAGTAACGGTACGCGTAACCGTAGGTGCTGAGAGCCTGCCAGCAGCGACGGAGCGGACTCGTTCCCGGCACTCCCTCGGACGTGTCCTCGATCAGGTTCACGGAGTAAATAAGCTCCGGAGAGATCGGGTCCCCGTTGTGCCGCCACACGTTATCTGTCGCGTCGTAATGAGTAGCGGACGCGGACAGCAACCGGACCGAGCTAGTAAGCGGAGCGGGACGGTCAAGCAATAGCGGAGCGTAACCGTCCCAAAACATTGACCCGACACACTGCGCGATAAACGAGCGGTAATCGGTCGTAGGGTCGGGAGACTCGAGCAGCATCGCGACTCGAGGCGTCATCATTCCAGCAGACGAGCGAGCTGGCATTACCGACAGAGTGTCCGCGTGGAGCGTTGCCGCGCCGACACAGATAGGTAGCGAGCGCGGATCGACCGGGAGACCGTCTAGGCGACGGGACGCGACAGCAGCAACGAGAGCGTTAACGTCGAGCTGCGAACGTGCGAACGTGTCGAGCTGCTCCGTTATCTTGTTTGCGCGCCTGAATCTCATCGGAGCGAAACATAGCAATATGGTCTCACCGGATCGACGAGAGCACCGGGAACAGTCCGAACCGTGAACGATGAGAGCCGACCGCGTTAGTTGCTGCGATAAGCGGAGCGATATCGCCGGGAGACCGTCGCGCGTCCCATGCCCACGCCTCACCGAGCGGACGCGACACCGCTCCAGCAGCAGCAGCGTCGAGGCGTTGCTGTGAATCGTGGAATAGTTCCCGCTCGACGAGAGCGTCGTAAAACGTGCCGGTATTCGTGACAAGCTGCGCGGTTCCGAGCTCTTCGACCGGGAGACCGAGCAGCGACAGCGCGTCGATGAGAGCTCCCGCTCCGGCTCGACGGTCCGCTACTACCGGCGCGCCTTGCCCTAGCGAGTGATAGATATCAACAATCTCGGACGCGACGGTCGAGCTGGAGCCGGTCAGAATGTCCACGACGACGCCAGTTCTTCCCTGTACGGGTCCAGCGACAGCGACCGACACCGAACCGCGATCCAGCGACACACTTAACGCCATGACATACGGAGCGCCTGGAGCTAGTTCGCTCGTCGCGCGACAGTCCTCCCACGCGTCCGGAGGTAGTTTCGCGAGATCCTCGAACGACGGACGACGACACAGATACGACCTATCGAACACTTCCGGAGTGAGATTAGCGCGCCTCGACCGGATACGTTCCGCGTCGATCGTGGTCCCTAACGCAGGCATAACGCGAGCCCATACCGCAGGGTCGTCCCGGTCGTCGTCGTCGGTCGCTGACCATTCAAAATAGGCGACGCGGGTAGCCGGGTCCGTTAAAGACTGCTGTCCTATCTCTTGGAAATGCTGGAGCAGTCCGTCCGTACCGTCGCCAACCGTCGAAACGATCCACACCTGCGGATCTGGGCGCGTCACGGTCGTCGGTTCTAACGCTGTAACGACGGTTAGGTCGTCGTGCGAGAATGCTTCGTCAAGGACCGCGAGGTCGAGCGTTAAACCGTGTCCCGCCTGATCTGTATTTGCGACGGTCGTAATCTGGCTACCGTTGCCCCAGCGGATCGACTCCGAGCCGTTAGAGCGCCTCACCTTGAATTGTCCCGACAGTTCCGGACGTCGCGCTAACCGCTTGTCTGCTAGTTCGTCAATGAGTCGCCGCTTGGACATTTGCCGGTCTTGTGCAGTGTAAACGACGTCAACGTCGGGACGTCGTAGAGCAGCAGCGACGAGGGACGGCTCGAGCAGCGTCGTCTTTCCCTGCTGTCTTGGCATAACTACGACCACGGTGTCGTACCAAAGCAGTCCGGTCGCCGGGTCTACCTCGTTAGCGACGTCTGCTATCAAACGTTGGTGGTCCATGAAAGGGACGCGACCGATAAGCAGCGACGACGCCTCGATATTAGGACCTCGAGTCGGTCGGTCGGATCGTAAAGTCTGGAACGTCGGTACTGCGGACACGCTGAGACCCTACTGGTATGGTCTCTACGGATCTGTTCTCGTTCCGCGCGATGTTGTTCGGTACTTCATGCGGACGCGTGAACGGGAACAGATACCTAGCGAGAGCGGTAACGGTGAGAGCCCACACTCCAACCGTTACCGCTCACGCTTTAGGGTCGTTTAATCTCTGTCCCTGGATAGACGCGGTAGTTAAGCGCGTACCACTCGTCCCGGCCTTTAGCGCCTATCGCTGCCGGATCTAGCCCGCAACGCCTCATCAGAGACCATGCTGAATCTCCCTGCTCTGCGTAGATGACGTCATCGGACGGAGGCGCTGGGTCTGGAGCAGTGTCGTCGCCTAACCGTGTCCACAGATAGCCGCGGAAATTGTCCATATCCCACGTACCTCCGGACGGTTGCCACTTCGCCGGACCCGCTGGATCGATTTTACGGCCGGGGCTCCATTCCGCGTGGGAGCGAACATGCTCGAGCGGGATGCTGTAAGCGTCCATAAGCGCCAGAATCGTCAGCGTCAGACATTCCTGCGCCGCCTCCGTGTAGGGCTCCCCGAGACCGTTAGAGCCACACTCGATACCAATAGAGTGTCGGTTCATATCGTCGTTCTTGACGAGTCCGTTAGCCCACGGAGCGGAGCCTTTCCCGTTGGTATTCGAGCTGCCCGCGGCCATGATCCAACACTCTCCCGTTCTGGAAACGTAGAGGTTGGCGACGGGAGCGACGTCGGACGTAGAGACCATGTACCGGACCTCGCTGCTACTGCTCGCGCCGGTACTGCCTGCCGTATGATGCACGACGACATGATCGGGACGGCCGGTCTTGTATTCTCCTCCGTCCGTGCTGCGTCCCCTGGTCTGCCATCCGTCAACCTCGACGGTAGAAACGCCTCCAGCGTCTAACACTGCTTTAAGGTTCGTGAGTTTCATTCGTGCTCGTCCTCGTCATCAGTGAACTCATAACCGGGCTCCGATAGCGCCTCAAGATCCTCGAGCGTTACGGGTTCGTCATGTTTCTTGTCTCTGTAAGTCATAGAGCCGGAACGATACCGCGCCGGTCTCACCGCGACTCCACGACGAGCAGCAGCAGCGACCCGACGAGGGACAGCAACGTCACCGCGATCCACAAGACCGGCGCGCGTTTATCGTGCGGACTCTGTTTCTCTGTTTCAATGTGTAAGCGGAGTTTCATCGTTCCTAATTCCGGACAGCGCCTAACCCTGTTCCTGAGGTAGGACCGAGTTATCTCTTTGATGAGATCACCGGGTCCCGTCCCTTTTTGGAACAGTTCTCGAGCTCTTGGCTCTGAGCGTTTCGCTCGCTAGGTATCTGTCTCGGTTCCACAGTTAATCGCTCTCGCTTTCACTGGATCCCCTCCGCTAATTCGTAACGGCACGCCATCGTCAAGCTCTGTGCTGCTTGAGACACTAGCGCCGGGTCCCTGGTCACTCTCCGTGTTAAACGGGAAGCAGCAGCACAGACCGGACGGTCGGTCGTGAGTCCCCTTATTCGTCTTGCTAAGGGTCTCAGGTTTTTAACGGGATCGCCCACAATGAGCAGAATCTAGTTATTAATGTCGTCGCGCCTTGCACGGTCCGTTTAGCTCGCTCGTTCCTCCCGGTCCGCGGTGACGATATCAGTAATCGACTCAAGTAGATCGGTCAGACCGTCGCCAGCGAGCGGAGAGGCTAACGGAGCCAGCTCGAGGCGTATCGCTCTAAGCTCTCTCATCGCAGCAGTCGCCGCCCATGTATCCGCAGCACGCTCCGCACGGTCCACAAGACGCGCAGAGCGCTTGTAAGCGACCTGTAGCGCCTCTGTCCCGGTCGTGAGCATGTCTAACGCTCGGAGCTCCCGTAGATCCTTCTGCGCTGCTTTCTCTGCCATACCGACCGGCTCCCGTTTAACCGGGAATAACGAGCCCTGAGGTTTGCGGGAACTCATAGCGTACACTTGTTCTGTTTTAGCTTCGCCGGCTCGGACCTTTGTTCGGTCTCTGTTTCGATCGACCCATCGACCACCGGGGGAGAGAGATTAAAGCG
>Ga0213869_10002083_pt1 | contig 14208 bp, 25 predicted proteins | sample PICome_10_FD_160083 | JGI IMG/M metagenome (GOLD analysis project Ga0213869, IMG submission 160083) | Coastal seawater microbial communities near Pivers Island, North Carolina, United States - PICO132 | ecosystem: Environmental > Aquatic > Marine > Coastal | place: USA: North Carolina...
TTAGAGCATTAAATAGAGCATCTTGATCTTTTTGATCAGTTGCATCACAAAAGTTGGGATTTACACAAACAAACTCTATTTCATATGCTTCTGTTAGAATATCTTTGATCTTCATTTCTTTGAATTGCTCCAGTTGCTTGCGCCAACTTTGCGACACTTTACCAAACCAAGCACTTAGGTCTTCGTTTAAAAAGTCTTCAAGTTCCGATTCGCCGCTTGGACTAATAGCCCATGCACCACTGCCACCGTAAATCATACCACTATCATCTAGTTCATCGTATATTCTACTCATTGCTGGTGTTAGGCTTTGTGTATCTTCTTCAAAGTCTAATCCTAAATCATCTGCGGTTTTAATTGCGGCAAGTAACAGCATAGTACCGTAACCTTTGGCACGATACTCAGGAAAAATCTCTGCTTGATTACGAACAATATCATCTTCACGGGCGTGTGTGTATTGCCCAACATGCTTGCCGTCTACGATTAAATCAATTGTAAACCCATTGATGTTCTTTTTTGTTCTAATTTCTTTAGACTCTGATATGATTTCTGCAATCTTCATCTTACTTCTTCTTGGAATTGCCCCAATTTGAAGCGCCTACTTTGCGGCACTTTACTAGTGCGCCCGATGCGTATGCACTTGGCCATACTTTATAACGAGCTTTGACTTTGTGATAGCAAGCATCTTTTTCGCCTGCCGCTTCATCAAACTGTGCTTCTGTCATCATTTCTGTTGATTCATTGACACTAGCAGTTTTGTCGCCTACTTTTTTACCCGGAGCATTCATAAGTTGACCATCTTTTTCTTTGGCAAGTCTACGCATATTTGCTTTATTACCTTTAGCAATATATACACCATCAACCACTACTCCATAGGTTGTATCTTTTGGTATTCCTTCTGTAATATTACACTGACAGGGTTCAGCAGAACAATCACCGCATACCCATTCATTAATCATTCGTGATGGAATCTTTTCTTTTGCAATCTTCTTAGCATGTTTCAAGTCTGCTTTGGCAACAGGACCTTTAAATCCATATGAGCGGTCGTAAATATGTTCCCAACCATTGCCATCATTTTTAATGTATGAGATTGCGGTATCTGGATAGCGAACAATACCATATTCTGTATCATTTTCTGCTTCTTTTATTTTATATTTTTTACCACCCACTTCGAATTCTTTTTTACCAGATTTTTTAGCATCTGCTAGTGCGCCACTAAATTCATTGCCTTCTTTTTGCATGTCTTCCCATTCTTCTGCAATATCTCTAATCATGTCTGAGACATATTTCGCAACTGATTCAGCATCACCTTTATTTAAATTAGAAAACTCAATAATGGCATCTATTTCATTACGAATTGCCAAAGTTAATGGATCATTCGTTTTCTTTAAATTATTTTCAAAAGTAGCATCAATTTGTTCATCTATTAATTCATCGATTGCATTCATCATATAATCTGCAAATTGCTCTTTATTTGCACCACTATCAGATGCATCACTGAAAGATTGGCTAAGATGATTATGTACAATGCTTTTTAAATCATTTAGTTCTTTACTTTCTTCTTTAAGCCGCGCAGCAAGATCCGCTGTGGATACACTACTTTTTCCTGTATCTTTTCTTTCTTTCTCTTGGCGCTTCTTTGCTTTTGCAGTAGCTTTTTTTACATCATCAATAGTCAACTCATTAACATCAATTTTGTGCATATTGCCACTGTCTAGCATACGCCAGTCATCATATGAAATATACATGTCGGTATCTGGATCGTAGTATGAACCTTCTTTCGGATCATAATAAACTACTTTGCCTGATTTTGTTTGAATAGGGCCTTCTAGTCCATCACGCTTTTGATATTTTTCACGGTCGATTCGTGGAAGTTCACTCCAACCTTCTTGTAATTCTTCGCCATCCATATAGTCTGCAACTGCTTGCAAATAATCTTCTGCTACTGTTAGTTTACTTGCAACCCATCCAGGAATACCGGCATCTTCAGACGTATTAGATAAGTGTTTAGCAATTCTTGTTGAACTTTTTACACTACTAAGCAACTGAGATTTCGCCATTGATACCTCATGATCTGTATAATTTACATCTTCTGCATCTGGTTCATTCAATTGAATATTTTCAATAAGTTTTTTCCAATTTTTAATGTCTGACATTGTATAATTCCTTGTAAGTTTGCTCTTGACTTTAAAGTATTTATCATTTATAATATTATAATAGAACTTAGAGGTGTAGTATGGCATATGAATTTGAATTTGGTTTTACAAGTCGTGAGCAATTTTACGGAATTGTAAAACTATTAAATCATGAATGTGGCAAACGAAACTGGACCATTCGTGGTAAAGTTCTTAAAGGGTTAAAACGTAATGAAAGATTTCAATCTTATCACACTCATTGGTTTAATCCGCCTATAAAGAAAATGATTGTAGTTCCGACAGAAATGATGTATGTTGAAGCTATGATTCGATTTATTCACACAGATGAAAAGGCAACAGGATGATAAACAAACGAGTTGGATTTGCATGTAAATTTATGCATCATGATAGAACCCTTAAACCCAAGATGCTCAAAGAAATCGAAGGGCCGTTGAACTTTCGTGGGACAACCATTCGATGGATGCGTGAACACCTTGATGAGGCACAAGAACGTGTGTATGATATTGTTGAACATAATCTAAATGCAACCGAGTATTTGATTGATTATGTATCAACACTTCCACTACCACAGCGTATGCTTCGGATGGGCAGTGACATGTTACCTGCTTACACAGAAAAAAACTTTGGGCATCTTACCAAAACAAACTATATCACTGATCGTATTGCAAGTAGACTAAGTACTATTGGTGATAAAGCACGAAAGAATGATGTCAGGTTGTCAATGCATCCAGGACAATTTACTGTCCTTGCAAGTGACAATCCTGACATTGTTGAAAATTCAATTGAGGAGTTTGAGTATCATGCAGATATCGTACGGTACATGGGCTATGGTCAGCAGTTTCAGGATTTCAAAATCAACATCCACATCTCCGGGCGTCAAGGTCCAGCCGGTATCAAAGCCGTCTTGCCACGATTATCAAAAGAAGCAAGGAACTGTATTACCATCGAAAATGATGAAAACAGATGGGGTCTCAGTGATAGCCTAGAACTAGCAGATGATGTTGCACTTGTACTAGATGTCCATCATCATTGGTGCCGTGAGGGTGAATACATTGAAGCCACAGATGATCGTGTTAAACGTGTGATTGATAGTTGGCGTGGTGTTCGCCCTGCTATGCATCTTAGTATGAGTCGTGACGATTATCTTCACGGACATAGAACTGATGTGCTACCAGATTACCATCAATTACTAGAAACAGGACACAAAAAAGGCAAACTTCGTGCACACAGTGACTACATATGGAATTCAGCAGTAACTGATTGGGCTGGTAGTTTCCGTGATGACTTTGATATCATGGTAGAAGCAAAAGCAAAAAATCTAGCAAGCATTCCCTTTGAAGAGGCAACACGTTAATGTTTACAGTAGAGCATGAATGGGATCATACGAAAGTTACGATCATGGACGAAACTGGTGATTATGAAGATATGATTGTTAGTGTAGAAGATGAAGGTGTTTACATATCACAATGGATGGAGTTATTGAATGATTATCATACTATCTATGTAACACATAATATGTTTTTAAATTTTAAGACAGCGTTAGACAGCACAGAAGGCATGTTTGTATTAAGATGATACGAAATTGTTTTCTAACTTTTCATATAGGCAATGTTCAAGAACCTGATGTGTATGCTGAAATCCAAATAGAACGTTGGCAGAAAGAAAATAAAGAAACATATGATTATCTTTTAAAACATGGCAAGGGCAATGTAAAAATAGAAAGAAAACAGGTAGTGCATCCTCTGTCTTTAACATCAGAATATATAAATGATGCAATTGCATATCAATATAATTTATATATACTCATGTCAAAAGCAAAATGGGCATATTTTTATTTGGTTTTAGGAAAAGTAGAATTATGAGTATAATGCATTGTTGTATGAATTTAGAATTAAGTAATATAAAACAAGTAATCGTGGCTAACGAATTTAAGTTTATTGTTAGTATACGTTACTGTAAAAATTGTGGAAGTAAAAAAGCAGTAGGCACTGGAGTCAGCGATGGCTATAGGGAGAATATAGATGTATCATGATATAGAAACTGTAAAAGATGATGTTGAATACCTGTTGATAAATTATCAGCAATCCGCCATGGGAACCACTGGCAAGGAATATGCAGAAATTTCTAAAGTAACACCTGTATTATTAGATGATGATAACATATATTTACTATTAAGTGATTTAAGCCAGCATACTAAAAACATTAGAAATATTAGTGAAAATATATCTCTTTATTTTGTTGGAGAAAGTAGACATAGTACTGAAATGAATAATCCACGTGTTACATTATTTGGTAAATTAGAACTATACGATAGCAAACCAGATGAAATGATATCTGCGTTCAATCGTAGAGACCGTGGGGCAAAAATGTACGCAACTTTTAGTGACTTTAATATATGGCGATTTGTTGAAAGTCATCGAATATATATCGAAGGATTTGGAAAGGCATACAAATGAGTAAGAAGAAAACATGTGAATCTTTCTTGTGTTCAAATAAAACACAGGCTAAGTATCGTTACTGTTATAAATGTGCTAAAAGTAAAGGTCACATTGGTGGTACAAATTGGGTTGGCTGGATCTTACTCGTAATAATTCTTATGGCTGTATTTGGATGAGTGATACACCAATAAATACATATCAACAGTTAATGGCTATCACTGCAGAAGAATGTGGAGAACTAACACAAGTATGTATGAAGCACATTCGCAAATACAGACAACAGCAAGATGTTGATGAAAAATGGAATCATAAACTCATTGAAGAGGCCGGTGATGTTTTATGTATGATTGAATTAATGGTTGAACATGGACTATTGACAGATGCCGATTTACGTGATAGAATAGAAGTTAAACGAAATAAATTAAAATTCTGGAGCAGTTTGATTAATGAGTGAAAAAAATGACGATTTTAAAGAATATAAAATTACACGCTCTGCCGATGATAGTAATTTAGATGATACTGATTATGCATTTATTTTTGATATTGATGGTGATATAAGATGTATTCAACTGCCATTTCATTTATCGGATGAAGACGAATTACCTGATCAAATACATTCAGTGCTTAAACTTGTAACAGATTTTAGAATCAATCAGTTAAAAAATATTAAAGGGAGAACATATCATTGATTAAAGCAATATTAGCATGTGACCAAGATTGGGGAATCGGCAAATCTGGTACTCTTCCTTGGCCACACAATCCTGCCGATCTTGAATGGTTTAAAGAATGTACTACTGGCGGTGTGATAGCAATGGGTAAAGCCACGTGGGATAGTTTGCCACGCAAGCCATTGCCTAATCGCAATAACATTGTTGTTACCAGTAGTATACAAGATAAAGATCAAGGTGGATATCATTATATTAAATTTGATAATGCCCAAGTTGAACTTTCCAATATGAGTAAACTACAAAATGTTTGGATTATTGGTGGCGCACAATTGATTACAGGATTAATACACATAATTGACGAGTTTCATCTAAGCCGTATCCAAGGATCATATGATTGTGACACATTTTTACCTAGTTCATTGATTGAAGAACAATATTCACTTACTGATAGTGGACTAAGAGGTGATGTATATATCGACGTATGGACAAAGAGATATTGACTTATATTAAACTAGACAAAGACAATCGCATGCTAAGACTAGGATTTGGCAAGAACAAAGGTCGATGGTTTGCTAGAATTGATTTATGGTTTCTTGGAATAAGAATATGATAATAGATTGGAACATACAAACTATTAAGAATGAAATAGATAAAATAGCATTTCAAGAAAGTAATCATTCAATGGATGGATACAATTGTTGGCATGCAAAAAAAGAATTATATCAAATTTTATGGTACGTCGAAGAAAAATTAAAACGAACTTCTGAATATTCCTTGGAGGATGAATATATTCAAAATCATAGAATTGATGAAATGTGGTCTATTTTAAAAGATGATAACTAATAGTATCACCAGGAGTATTTTATTATGACACGAAAATTAATAACACCAAAAGATGAAACATCTGATACGAACTTAATAATTAATCTTTCAGATATTTATGAACAACGTGCGGTAAAAGAAAGAGAATTAGAATTCTATCAAAAAGAATTAGAAAAACTAATGTTCAAACTTGGCATGGTTCAACAAGAAATTGGTGTCACCAATACCATTATTAAAATGATTGAAAATGAGCAGGTTCTAGATTTACGAGATGCAATACTAGAAAAGAAAACATTAAAAGAGTTGAAAGAAGAAGAGGATCTAAAAAAGTGAAACGTTTAGTGGCACTATTAAACAGCTTGATAACAAAGATACTTGGCAAAAAAGATACTAGTATAAAATATCTAAGTGGAAAGAATAAATGAAGTTTGAAGATGAAGCATTTGTATATCTCTGGCAAGATGGCAGACAGAAACCTTATAGATATTATCTAGGATATCATAAAGGAAATCCTGATGATAGTTACACTCATTCATCTAGTGTTTTTGAATCCTTTTCTAAGGATAGTATTCCAGATGGTGTGAAGCGAAGGGTAATCGCGGTGGGTTCTGCTGAAGAAATGATGGAGTTGGAAAACAAAATTCTGAATAATCGTAAAGATAGTGGGAAGTGGGATAGGTATTATAATGTCATTACCAACTTCCCTCCATATATGTGGGAAGACCCAGCATATAGTGAAAAGATGTCGGAAAAGATGAAAAAACAAAACAAGAAGTTCTGGGCTGACCCAGCATTTCGTGAGATGAAATCTAAAAGCACTAAGAAGCAATGGGAAGACCCAGCATATCGTGAGATGCAATCTGAAAAGATGTCTGAGCAAATGAAGAAGCAATGGGAAGACCCAGCATATCGTGAGATGAAATCTAAAAGCAGTAAGAAATTATGGGAAGACCCAGCATTTCGTGAGATGAAATCTAAAAGCACTAAGAAGCAATGGGAAGACCCAGCATATCGTGAGATGATGGGTGCAAAATGGAAAGACCCAGCATTTCGTGAGATGCAATCTAAAAGCACTAAGAAGCAATGGGAAGACCCAGCATTTCGTGAGATGATTACTGAAAGCAGTAAGAAGCAAATGAAGAAGCGATGGGAAGACCCAGCATATCGTGAGATGATGACTGAAAGACGTAAGAAGCAATGGAAAGACCCAGCATTTCGTGAGATGATTACTGAAAGCAGTAAGAAGCAAATGAAGAAGCGATGGGAAGACCCAGCATATCGTGAGATGATTACTGAAAGCAGTAAGAAGCAAATGAAGAAGCGATGGGAAGACCCAGCATATCGTGAGATGCAATCTAAAAGCACTAAGAAGCAATGGGAAGACCCAGCATATCGTGAGATGATGACTGAAAAGCATACTTGCACAGTATGTGGATTTGTCGCCGTGAAGCAATGCATTGCACGGTGGCACAACGACAACTGTAAGCATAAGAACCCGTTACATGAACTAACAGAGGATGATAAATGATACTCATTATTGGATGTGGGTTTGTCGGCGAAGCAGTAGCAAAAAGTTTAGAAGATAATGGCACTGATGTAGTTCGGATTGATCCAAAATATAATGATAACAAAATAGAGGATTATCTAGAATATGCTAGAGGAGCGATTGTATGCTTGCCTACTCCTACAGTTGACGGCAATTGTGATGATAGTATGATACGTTCAGTACTAAAAGAATTAGGAAATCTATCTGTGCTACTGAAGTCTACTGTGATACCAACGATGTTGGACGCTTATGGCAAAAATGTAACATATAATCCAGAATTTCTAAGAGCGGATTCTGCACAACAAGACTTTGATAATCAAAAACATTTTATTCTTGGTGGTATACAAATGGAATGCTACAAATGGGAACAAGTTTTTAATTATCTTCAAAATGTGAAGTTTTTATATACTGATAGACGTACAGCAAGTATGGTCAAGTATATGAATAACTGTTGGCTAGCAACTAAAGTTGCATTTTTCCACGAAGTGTTTTCTAACTTGAATGCATCATATGATCATGATGCTATGATTGAAATTTTGGCATTGTTTGATAGAATTGGATCTAGTCATATGGCAATGAACGATGAAGGTAAGTTAGGCTTTGGTGGACATTGTTTTCCAAAAGACACACAAGCATTTTTAGAATTTTCCGACAGTGATATCTTGCGACAAGTTATACAAACGAATAATAAACTAAGAAACCTAGAATGACTACGACACGATGATATTGGGTACGAATCTTGAATTTTGTTTGAGTGATTTACTTTCAGAAAAAGTAGATATTGCTGACGTATATTCTATTATAGTTAATGATATTAATTTCTCAAACTCGCATAATGCAGAAAATTGGTGGAATAATCAATTGGACCCATTGACTGTTCACTGGAGTCAAGGTAAGAATTTATTGTACTTATTTGATTATGATACTGTTTACAATTTAATTATTGAATTAAAAGATAATGGAACTATTGTTTCTAGAAATAAAATTAATCCCAGCAGAGCGATAGAAATTCAGACTATGGCATCAAAAGATCATTGGTATCAGATAAATTTAAGAGAAGAAGATATGGAACCAGCAGTTAAACTAGCGTGGGATCATTATCAGTTGTTGGCAGGATTATGTAAATGAAAATAGGAATGAATTTTAGCCAATGTCTAATTGACTTATATGAGGAGCGGGTAACTCCAAATGAAGTTCTAGTTATTATGATTAGAATATATAGATTTGATCCTAGAAAGACAAGTGAATGGGATCGTGCTTGGGGTTCATTCTTAGATGGAATCGAAGGCACACGTAATCCATATGATAAATTATCAAATGAATTTAGAAAATTAGTTATAACATTAGATGATTTGGGAAAGTTGCATATGCCACGTGCGTCAGGATCAATCGATAGTTTTCCAATAGTTCCGTATGTTTGGTTAGATTGTGCAGTCCCAGTTGACGATCTAGAAAATCTACCATCAGTAAAGCAAGCATGGAATCATTATCAAATGATTGCAGGACTTTGTAACTAAGTTTATCAGCTAATGTATGATACTCCGATAGCAAAAATAATAGCAGCAAATATAAAAATACCACCACCAATAATCCATGCAATCATCAATTCTTTTCGTTCTTCAGCAGCATATACCATTTCTTTACGTTGTTTACGCATTTTAGATTCTATTGTTACTATTTCATCCCAAGCTGATGGACCATAATATAGAGAAATATACTGCCGTAATTCCTCACGCATTTCCTCTGCCTTTTTCTTATGCGCCCAGGCTTCCAATGCATCTTGTTCTATATTAGAACTAAGCACTTTTTTAAATAGTGGGGGATTTTTTGCCTTTTGGTGTGCAAAATCCAAATCTGATTTGGCTTTAGCCCATTGTCCAAGTTGCGTTCCCATATCCGATATTTCTTTCCCCGTTTCAATCGCTTTTTTAATGCCATTGAAAGCAGTAGTCGCCAAACCAATGGCGGTTACTGGATCAATCATTACCCTCTCCTAGTATAACTAGTTTCTCTCATTGTTATTCTCTCGATTGTATTTATTGATATAATATATAAATTAACTACATTTATTTGGCAATTAACTATTGACAGTCATATTCAGTTATGCTACACTATTGCATAGTTAAATTCACTACATCGAACATTCGGAGATAGTATAATGACAATGCATTTAGTTGGTCCTTACATGACAACAACAAAGTACAATAGTAAAAAGTCCAATCGTAATAAAACTACAAAGCAATTAACGGCAGAAGCAGAACATGAAAAGTTTATGCGCAAGATGGGTGTAAGTCAAGAACAACTTGATGACAAACTCTATGACAAGTATGGCAAGCGTAAGCATGTGAACCATATTCCTGATTATGCGGAGAATAAGCCAACTGTTGAACTGAGTAACAAAATAGCATCACACGGCACTGCAAAAGAATCACATACATATAGTGGTGAACGACAACTACTTGGAATTGCAACAATGCATAAATCAAATATGGTTCCTATTTTTGCTGATAAAAAAGAAGATGCCAAAGATATCGCAAGTATGAGAAGATAGAAAATGATTAGATGGTATGATTATATAGTAGCATTTATTGCGGCCGATTTCATTTTTACTAACATACGACTATTACTTACTGGAAATATTCTCATGACAATGATAGGTGGATTGAGTATATACTTTATATTAAGTCTATGGAATACCAAATATACTAACTTTAGAATTAATCAAGAAATGAAGAGTAAAAAATGAAATTTGTGAATGATGTAACAAGAAAGATGGTAAAAATACAATGACTAATAACATTATTAATTTTAGCGATATAGTTAAAGCAAAGAATGATGAAAAATTTGAAGAAGATTTTTGGAAGACCTTGGACGATATCATAAATGAAACGCATGATTTCTCAAATGGTCAAAATAAATCAACCGATGTTCCTTGGCCAACGTGTGAACCCGATGAATTAGAATATATTATTTCCAGTTCGCCATCATCGCGCATGGCATCTTTTGTAGTTGGTGATTTGTATTCTTTAGGTGATGATCCTAGCGAAAAAAATATCGCAGATGATATGGTTATACTCACAATGTTATATGAAACCGCAGTACTTGAAAATCAGACAAAATCGTATAAGAAAAGTAATGGAACTTTAAACACCTTTTATCGGCATTTTGAAGAAATTAGAAAAAGTATAAAACTAGAGGAACTACAATGATTGTTACAAGCTTCAAAATAGATCAAAATGATAAATATACCGCAAATAATAATGATCAGGAATATAATAAAAATATGGACTTATTAACTAAAAATGGTCGCACTGATCTAGAAAATAAAATTATGATTTTAAATCGAAAGAAACCCATTATTGCAGAACAACTTTATGCTGCAAGGGAAAATGGCGGCATTGAAGAAAATGAAGAATTACATATGTCATTGGATGAAATGAACCGTGTTGATATAGAAATTGCTAGGCTACAAGCAATTATTGAAAAAAGTACATTACTAGAAATTCCTGCACCTGGATCATATGACAAGATTATTCCAGGTGTTACGGTTGAACTAGAAAACTTTTTTGTTGATAAAATCGTAACATATACCATACTTGGCGAAAGTGAAAGTAATCCAAGCAACGGCAGTATTAGTTTTAAATCGCCACTTGGACGTGAACTTTTAGGAATGGGGGTAGGTGATGTTGCTGAACTAATTCGAGATGACGATGTTATTGAATATGAAGTTTTAAAAATATATGTAAAATAAAGGTTGACATTTAAAACGAATCACTATATAAGAGAGTTATATAACAGAAACAATCGTGCAGGTATAAAATGAAACTGAAAAATGTAATAGCATACTCAGTAAACGCAGCAATTCTTACTACACTTGTAAGCGTATCAACTCCACAGGCAAGTGTAAAAAATGAAACTTCGACACTACAAACCATTGAACAAACAATAGAAAATACTGTAGTATTAGCCACGGTATCTGACTATAGTTCACGCCGCGATAAGGAATTCTTTCTATATTCGCCTAAAAAATATAAACAAGAGTTTTGTATGGCACAGAATATTTTCTTTGAAAGTGGAATAGATAATCATGCTGGCATGGCAGCAGTTGCAGATGTAGTATTAAATCGAGTATTACATTCGCATTATCCTAGTACGGTATGTGAAGTAGTGTATGATGGACAAAAAGATAGCCGTGGCAATATGCGTCGAAATAGGTGCCAATTTTCTTGGTATTGTGACGGCAAGTCAGATAAAGTACCAGAAGGTTCTGAAAACTGGGTCCGTGCACAAATGGTTGCATGGGAAATGATGCACGATGAACGTTTTCGTGGTATTACGGAGGGTGCTACACACTATCACGCTACCTATGTTAAACCAAACTGGCGCCATGATCGCGGTATGGATTTGATCGGACGTATTGGATCACATATCTTTTATCGTTGGAATTAAAAATAATTCTTGACAATCGTAAAAATATGTGCAATAATTAAAATGTTAAACTTAAATATAACTTGTCATAAGAGGAATGTATAAATGACAAATAAACCAAATATCCACACAAATAATTATAAGACCAAACGACCATCACGGCAAATGACACCTTCTATGGAAGAAGCAGTTCGTTTGGTGAAAAATTTGAGAGGTCGTGATAAACTTTATGGCATGATGTCAAAAAACGACCGTGGCGATGTGATCGAGGTAGGTGTATATAACGGCAATACAAAACGATATGCGCTATATCGTTCTGACCTTGTGGACAGTGAAATCATCAATGAGTTTAAAGAAATCATGGGATCAAACTCTCAAAAATAAATCTCATGATCCCGGGCGAAAATTCTAACCGGTTAGACTTCGCCCGGGAAGGCTTTTGTTAATAAAATAGGTGAAATAGATATATAATGAAACATTTTAGAATTGAACCATCTCGCAAAAAATCAGTAGTAGAGTTTGCATACTTTCGTAGACCGCTTGAAGAATTAACTAATAACGATGAAGATAAAGGTAAGTTTGCGTTCCTTCATAAAGAACTTGGATGGCGATGGGGATCGTTTATGCTTTCTATTCCAGATACACAAGAAGAAATTGATGAATATATCAAAGAAGAAGGATATGATAGTGTATTTGAATTTGCATCGGCATACGGCTGGACTGACATTGTAAATGATAAAGAGATTTTATCAGAAGATTTTGCTATTGCAGACGTTCTATTGCCATCAACTGATGATACATGGATTGATTTAACAGAAGACTATCCAAATGCAGAAATGCTAGACTGCTGGGATGGGTGTTGGGAAGATTGGAATATCAAAACAAATGGACCAGTACTATCAGACATTGACGAAATGATGGAAGAAATCGAAGAAGCATATAATGAAGAATATGAAGAAGGTGTTGAAGAACTAGGTTGGGAATTTCTTGATAATCAGTTTGAAATTCATTGTAATGTGACTGTTGTTGAATGTGATGAATACGGCCAAGTTGAAGAACAAGCAGTAGAGGCAATCACATAATGCGTATTGAAAATGAAGCATTACTTGATTACAGTGATGTCCTTATTCGACCTAAAAGATCGATATTAAGTTCACGAAAAGATGTTGATTTAAACCGAGAATTTACTTTTCGAAATTATTCTCCATTTTTAAGCAATGATGTTCTGCCCGATGGATATCCAGCAGGTCCATATACTGAACCTGATTTTAATGGTATACCGATTATGGCAGCGAATATGGATGGAGTTGGTACATTTGCAATGGCAACTACTTTAGCAGAACACGGTATTTTTACTTGTTTGGTTAAAACATATAGTTCTGATGAATTGATTGAATTTTTTAATTCAAATTCAAAATATAAAGAACATATTGCAATGAGCATTGGGATTGGTGAACAAGATTTAGAAAAATTCAAAAGTGTACATACACATGCTATTTCTAATTTGAAATATGTATGTATTGATGTAGCAAATGGTTACAGTGAACGATTTACTAATTTTGTTGCTGACTTTAGACTATTATATCCAAACATTGTAATCATCGCAGGTAATGTTGTTACTGCAGATCAAACACAGGAGTTAATTTTAAATGGTGCAGATATTGTTAAAGTGGGAATTGGCCCTGGCAGTGTATGCACTACTCGCATTCAGACTGGCGTGGGGTATCCCCAACTTTCGGCAGTTATCGAATGTGCAGATGCGGCTCATGGTCTTGGCGGACATATTATTGCTGATGGCGGCTGTACCTGCCCTGGTGACGTGGCTAAGGCTTTTGCTGCTGGCGCAGACTTTGTAATGCTGGGTGGTATGCTTGCCGGACACGATGAAGGTGGCGGCGAAGTTATTACTAAAAGTTATATTACAAATGAATTTATTGACGGGAATACTCGAAAGTTTGATAAAAAACAGTTTGTGCAGTTTTACGGTATGAGTTCAGATGCGGCAAACACAAAACACTTTGGTGGTTTAAAAGATTATCGCAGTAGCGAAGGACGTGAAGTCCTTGTACCTTATCGAGGCGCAATTGCTGGAACAGTGCAAAATATCTTGGGTGGCATTCGTTCAACTTGTACATATGTTGGTGCAAATCAAT
>Ga0213869_10002085_pt1 | contig 14207 bp, 14 predicted proteins | sample PICome_10_FD_160083 | JGI IMG/M metagenome (GOLD analysis project Ga0213869, IMG submission 160083) | Coastal seawater microbial communities near Pivers Island, North Carolina, United States - PICO132 | ecosystem: Environmental > Aquatic > Marine > Coastal | place: USA: North Carolina...
TTGACTCGCTTGTGTCGATGCCGGTCTCTGTGATGGTGGCGATCGGATCGCTCTGCAGATTGATGAGCCGCACATTGTCGCGGTTGTAGGTCTCGTAGTACCCGGCGTCGAGGCACGGCCGCTTGGTAGCGAAGTAGTGGTTGGTGGGACACAACGTCTCTGCGACAACGGGATCGTCGACGATGTTACGAATCTTGTCGTGGATGAACTGCCGTATCGTGTCGTTTGCCTCGGCGTTGGTTCCGAGATCACTAAAGGGCGACAAATGGCCAAGTTCGCCGCGCTCCCAAGTCTCTTCGTATACCTCAAGCCGCTTCTCGGGGCTGACTTCAAGCGCACTCATTTCGGCGATCGGTACGAATGGCACACCAATGCGCGAAACCCTTGCCTGGGCTCGATACGCAGCGGGATCCTTGCGGTATTCGACTAGGCGGTTCTCGGCGATGGGGCCGTGGTGCGCCGGGATCGAGAAGTTGGGTGTGCGCTGGAATACGGTGAGCTGAGCAGCCTGTTCAGCAATGATTGGGATCGACTGAATGCCTGACGATCCGGTGCCGATAACGGCAACGCGCTTACCTGTGAAGTCAACATTCTTATGTGGCCAACTTCCGGTTAGATACACCTCGCCCTTGAAACGACCCGCGCCCGGTATGTCGGGCACTTTGGGGACCGACAGGCAGCCGGTGGCCATCACATAATGCTTGGCGATGATTGCTCCAGCCGACGTGCTGATCGTCCAGTGGTTAGCGCTGTCGTCCCACGCTGCTGACTCGACTCGCGTTTCGAAACGGATGTCGCGTCGTAGATCGTGTTTGTCAGCAACAAAGTTGGCGTACGCCAGAATTTCGGGCTGGGTGGCGTAGCGCTCAGACCAGGTCCATTCGGCCTCGAGCTCCGGATCCCAGCTGTAGGAGTAGTCGACTGTCAAAATGTCGCAACGCGCACCTGGATAGCGATTCCAATACCACGTGCCACCAACGCCGTCACCGGTCTCGATCACGATCGCGTTGAACCCGGCATCACGCATCCGCTTCAGCTGATACATCCCGGCAAATCCTGCCCCAACGATTGCCACGTCCACATTTGTTGTGCTCTCGGTCATGTCGGTCCCTTTCGATACCTTCTCCGTGCAGTGTCGCGCCCTGAGCCTGCTGGGAAAGACGTGGACCGGTCCAGGTATCGAAATTGAACGAACCGATGTTGCAGATCGCGATGTTGCAGTACAGCGTGGCACCGCTCAATTCCGGGTTATCGGATCTTTGATCTCCTTGTTCACGCTGATGTTGATCCGGACCGTTCACGCACCTTGGCTGGAGCGACGCATCGTGGGCTTACAGACGCCTGGAGACCAGTGAGCGCTATTTTGCGCTGGGATGCCGCCACATCCATTGCTGCAGATGAGACACAAAACTGTTCGGCCCGCCGGTTCAACTCTGCGCCCTCTGATCGCCCATCAACTACCCCAAAACACTATTGCAGATACCAACATAAAGAGTTAGGGTCTCCTAACATGATGTCGACAAAGTGTGCCCGGACAAGTGCAGTTACTTCGATTGCTCGAACTGTGCCAGCGCATCACCGCCCCTTCGCTGCAGCAGTTTCAGCTCGACCTGAGTCGTCGGGAGCCTGCAGAGCTGCAGCCACATGGCGCCGATTCATCATCGACCTGCTTGGACCAGTCACCGCACGCTGGCCTGAGGGAATGAGCATCGACGTACTGGACGGCGACGTGAGTGTCGTGAGTCATGTTGGCGCCACACACGTCGACGTGCATATCGAGGCCACACCGACGAATCTCGATCCGATGCACATCCGAAGCGTTCTACAGGTCATCGACCACGTTCGACCGTCGATGCGTCGCGAGGCGCCGATCAGCGTTCATCAGCTTGACTCCATCACGTCCCAACTGGTCGCAGAGGTCATCGCTAGGTATCCGGTTGCTGCGCACCCGTCTCACCGACCTGTACTCGAACGGCTTCAGAGACGACTCGGCGGTGTATTTGTTTCACCAAACTGGGCGGCGTGACGTGGACGCTGTCGCTCTCCGCTTTGCTGCTGCACTAATGCACTCTGTTGCGGGTGCCCGGTTGCGAGTCGAGCTTCAGTCAGGCAGCTCGACGACGGTCTCATTCGACCCTGATGCTGATTTGTCGCCCTGCGACTGGCGCAGCATTGTGGCTGCGGCGTGCATCACTCACGTTGATGAGCTGGGTGAGTACTCCTCGCAAGTTGCTGGCCTCCGATTTGAACGGGGGCTCGATCTCTGCGGACACACTGTCCGACATACTCACGAAGGAAAACTTGAATTTTGGTTCGCATCGACACTCGACCCGGATCACCTGCGCAACATATTCACCGCTTACGAAGCTCCCATCCACCCTGCGACTCTTAACGCTTCAATCGTCGGTGACACCAAATTATGCGTCACACTCGGACGTCTCCGAGAGGTCGCTCCGTGTTCGCGTCAGCACCTTCACGCGATGGCAACCGACCTGGTTCACCAGGCAGCGGTGACTGAACTCACCGGTGACGGCATCTGGAGCGTTTCACGAGGACGCGCATGATTTGAAGGTCCGACAAATCAAGCCCGTCCACTGAGACACAGGTCCTTTGCCGGTAAATCGTCTTGATCAGTTGATCAAGACGGTCGGCGGGCGTGACCGGCGCAGTGCCATCGGCGACTTAGGCAGCGAGCGTTATCCCAGGAACTTTAATTCCGGTTTTACTGACGGTGAAGGTGGGAGCCAGTGTTTTAGGTCTGCAGGGCGCCGCAATCGACGGAATCCTCGGGTCCACATCCGGCACCAAGGGTTCCGATCGAGAGAACCGGAGCAACGCCCTGCTCAGCAAACGGGTGGAAGATACGCGCCGTACGTGGTTCGGGGAACCTAATGTCAGGCCCTATGGGCGACCGGAACGACGAGGCCTTCGGCTACGCCGAATTCGGTAAGTGGTATGACGCCTATCGGGTAGCCGTGCTTGAACCGGGCCTTGATCGCGCCATGGACGCACTCCAACTCGAACTCAACGACTCTCTTTCGGATCGCGATCTTGCCCGAATCCGAAGTGTTTCTGGTCGAGTAAAGTCGAAGCGGCGTACCTGGCGAAAGGTCCACCAGCAGCGGTACAAGGGGCAGTTCGTCTCTGTTGACGACATCCCCGAGATCATCGATGATCTCGTTGGTATTCGTCTGACCTGCACCAACCTGCGCGACCTTGAGATGGTCCAAGCAGCGCTGGAGAACCTTCCGTTGAGCGCAAGCAAGAGGCGTCCCCTCTCAATTGACTTGGCATCGGAACGCGATTACGTCGACGCCCCAAAGGAGTCGGGCTATCGGGGCTGGCACGTCAACTTGGGCGTTGCCCTCGAAGGGTTGCCGGTCACCATTGAGCTGCAAGTCCGGACCCTTCTCCAAGACAGCTGGGGAGAGTTGACGCACGAAGACACCTACAGCAAAGCCGGCGAACTGCCGCCCCTCGTCGAAGTGCTCAGCGCACGCATGGCAGACCTCCTGGCGACCCTTGACGACATTGCCGAGGACCTTCGCAACGAACTTGACCGAATTGATGAAGCGATTGTCGCTGAACCTGCGGCAGTTATCGGTACCGATGTCATCGAATCAGGTGCTGAAACGTTGACGAGTGGCCCCGGCGCTGATGCTGTTGACCTTGTGGTTGAGCGGTGGCGAGCGCTAGATCGGCCACTTGAACTCTCTTCACTCGCCTGGGCATTGCAGAACGAATTTGGCGCCGAGGTCAGCGACGACTGGTTTGGATTTCGGACCTTCAAGCGGTTCCTTAACTACGCAGTGCCCGACGGTGAGATCACCGGCGGCCCGCAGGCTTACTTACTGCCCCCTAACGGCAGTGATGCGGTTTCGGAGTTCCCGGGTAACGCCTCGGAGTCGAGCTCAGAGACGGTCGACAGCATCGTCCCCGACGAGGCACAAGAGTTGCGACGTATTGATCGCGGCTTCCCGCTGATCGAGACGGAACAGTGGCACCAGATTTATGCACAGCTCGCCGAGGCTTGGCGGCGTCACGGCGGAGGCCCGTCGTCAACTCGAATGCTCAATCAGATCACGCGTTCGGCCCGCGACCGCGCCGGAGCAGCGGGTGAGCCGCTGTCACGACGTCATCTTGACCACGTAGCGAAGACGGTGTTCGCTGCTTCTGGTGCTGAGAACCCACTGCCGGCGGAAGAAACCGGTGACGTCTTCGCGGCAGCGGTGTTGCAACGAATGGCTGAGCTCCGGATTGTTGACGTGCACAATGCGGCACGCAGGACCGTCATCGCGCGTTGGCTGCTCGGCTGAGGGTCGTGTTACCTCAACTCTTGGTTGGCGAGTTCGGCTAGACGGTCACCGCGGACCTTGGCCGTCATCGACTTTAATCACTGTGCCGGTGACGCATTCTGAGGCTGGCCCGCAGAGATAAAGCAACGTCGAGTCGAGTTGTTCAGGCTGCCCGGTGCGCTTTCGCGGAAAGTGCATACTGATATCACCGACTCGCTCAAGCATGCCGTCCGTCATCTCTGATTTGAAGAGTCCCGGTGCAATGCCATTGACATTTATGTTGAATCGACTCCATTCAACTGCCAGGGCCTCACTCATTCGTGAGATCGCTGCTTTGGTAATTGAATACAGCGCTGCACCGTTGCCTGAGTAATGCGTGGCAGCAACACTGGAGATGTTGACCATTCGGCCGGATCGTTCGGCTGCAATCAACCGGCGGGCAACTTCGCAGCTCAATATGTACGGTCCGCGCAAGTTGATATCAATCACTGAGTCAATCAATTCGGTGGACATTTTGTGTGCGCGCTGCGCGTCGGGAACACCTGCGTTGTTGACAAGGATGGTGATAAGGCCGGCTGCGTTTTCTGTCTGATCGACCGCTGCGATGATGCTGTCGGCGTCGGACATATCGATCGGCACGCCGTGGGCGACGCCGCCGCGAGATTCAATGTCGAGCACGAGTTCGGCGAGGCGTTCTTCGCGACGACCCGTAGCGACCACTGTCGCGCCTGCCGCTGCGAGCACCTGTGCAAAGCGCCAGCCCAAACCTGACGTGGCGCCTGTGACGAGAGCAATTTCGCCAGTGAGATCGGTGGATACGTTCGGCAGCGGAAAGTCGGTCATGGCTCCGATCGTGCCAGACCACTCTTGGCGCTGCGAAAGCGTAGACGTGGCGTCGCTGACTCTGATCGCAGGTTGACCTGACGGAAGGCGCTCGAGACGCCGGTACCTGAGAAGTCGTTGACTTCAGCGGCTGTTTCCTTACAGCGGTTCAACATGAAGAGACGCCCACCACCTCGCGCGATGTGCAACCGCTTATCTGGAATGGGGCTAACGAACAGTCGACCCCTGGCGAGCCGCACCTTTAGACCCTGTTACGCGGGAACACAAGTGTCCGCTAGACCAGCCGACAGTCAGTCCGTGTCAAACTGCTCGACGCCCATCGGGTTTGGGTACGGCACGACTGTGCCGTCCAGCGCTCGAACAACAGGCGTCAGAATGTGGGCAAGCTCGGCGAGCTCGGACTGGATAGAGCGCAGCGGTGCGGTGGCGAGCCGGTCGGTCATTTCCTCAATTGCTACGTGCAGTGCTGCACCTGTTTCGGTGATGCAGCCGGTGTCGTCGAGAACATCGCGCTCGTGGAGTCGGCCCACCGCACTGATCCAGTCGTCGTCGGTCCATCCCCGAAACGGTTGAATGGTGTTGATTGGGGCCCCGGTATGTGCCAGGCGCAGGACGTGGGCGTCACACGGACCCACTTCCAGTGCAGTCAATGCAACGAGGTGTCCATCGCCGCGATGCTCACGCAGCAGCGTCGTAGCGTGCCACAACGCCAAGTGTGGCTGCGTCGGCATTTCAAGTGAGAGATTTGCTGAGAACATGGGTCGTCGATCCTCAGCCACCGCCTCGGCAGCGCGCCGCACGATAAAGGCAGCGCGCTTCAACTGGGCTCGGTCATTCGGGAGCTCATGGGCAGTCCACGCCCGGTCGATACCGTCGAGCCGCGCTGTCAAGGCATCAGCGGGCGAACAGCGCGTCCAGATGTCTGGCACGGCACGGTCTACGAAGCTCGGATGAAAGCCGAAGAACAGCGCGGTCACAGCGCCCGAATCCACAGCGCCGAGCGGAGCAGCACGTCCGCCGAAGTAGCCGCGCCAGAACCCTGGAAGATCAGCGTCTTCGAACGCCTGCTGGCTCTCAGGGGCAAAGTAGGTAATTGCATGGATCGGCTCGATCAAGGTCCATAGATGACGTTCGGGCGAGTGGATGATTGATGTGTCCATCAGGCTCCAACCCGACGCGCTGTCAACCAGAAACCGGTTCCCGCTCGCGCAGTACGACCCTGCCACTTGCCCGGCAACGCTTTGAGCACGTCAGCAGCAGGCAGGTGAATTGGCGTCTGATCTCCAAGCGTGTTGACCCACAGAATCGAACCCTGAGGCCGCAAGATGCGATCGACCTCGTTGGGGAACAAGATCATGTTGATCATCAGGACAGCGTCGAACGTGTCGTTCGCAAATGGCAGCGTTGTCGCGTCGGCCTGCAGGCGCGGCGCGAGCTCGCCCGGCGCATATGACAACATTCCCATCGACAGATCGCTACAGATGAGCGAGCCGACCTTTCCGCTCAGTACACGCGCCCCGGCGCCCGTACCGGCACCGAGCTCAAGCCAGTCGCCGCTCAAGGGGATCCGGCCACGGTCGAGTCCGTCCTCTACAGGCGCACGTTTTGTCGGGTCAACGCGCCGCTCTGACCATTCGGCCGCCATCCCATCGAACAATTCGGCCATGTTTGTCGCGTTTGACGGCCGCCACTCACCGCCGAACGCCATCAGCCGCGTGATTTTACGAATTGGATGGTCTGGCCCGGCAAATGGCTCCGGGTCACTGGCGTCAGGATGATTGGCTAACTGCTCAAGCACCTTCGCATTCTCGCAGCAGCGTTAATTCCGAAACGAAGTCCAGGTGCCACCGGGTGAGTTTGACAACTTCGTAATGCCAGCTGCATCAACCCCGACGTCGGGAGCATTCTATTTCACACTGGTCGATTCACGGCGGCGAAAGTCACAGCTGCCGCGTGTCCAACATTGAGCGAGTCGACATTTGACGCGATCGGAATCCGCACGCAGTGCGTCGTGTTCTGAATCGCAATGTTCGTGAGCCCAGGCCCCTCAGCACCGAACACCACAGCGAGGCGCTCCGGGGCTGCCATTTCCCAGACATTGGTTGCGTTTGGAGCAGGTGTCATGGCCCACGTCTCAAATCCCAAATCGTGGAGCGTGTCGAGTGCGCCCGGCCAATCATCATCACCGACTCGTGCAGTAGGCATATGCAGCACCTCGCCCATGCTGACACGTACCGTGCGCCGGTAGTACGGGTCAGTGCAGTTGGGGCTTAGCACCATGCCGTCAAAACCGAAGGCTCGCGCTGCGCGAGCTATGGCACCAACGTTCTGGTTGTCATTGAGCGCCTCAAGAACAGCGAGCCGTGTCGCAGTTGCCGCAAGGTCAGCCACAGTGGGATAGGGCTTACGGTTGCCTGATGCGAGCACGCCTCGGTGCAGATTGAACCCAACGATGCGCTCCATCACCTCGTGATCGGCAACGAAAACGGGAACGCCGGCAAGCTCACGCCGTTCGAGGTACGGAAGGAACCGCTTTACTCGGGTTGGGCCCAGTAGCACCGACCGGAGTTGGTGACCTGAATCGATCAGACGATCAATGGCCATGTATCCCTCAGCCATGAAGAACTCATCACCTTCCATTGCGGTGCGTATCGGCTGGTTGTTCAACTCGCGATAATCGGCTAGCCGCGGGTCGTCGGGGTCCTCGATGATGATTGGGGCGCGGACTTGCTCGCTCATAACAGCTGACGGTACGGCTGGCAGTTGGCGAGCGTCGCGGTTCCTACTGCCCCGTGAAGTTTGGTGTTCGCTTTTCAACGAACGCAGCTGCTGCTTCGCGGTGATCGGCGGTGCCCATTGACAGCACCATATTGGCGGCTTCGGCGTCGAGAGCAGTCTCGACGTCACAGGTGACCGCACGGTTGAGGTTTTCTTTCATGTAGCGCATGGCGATGGGGGCTCGGTCTGCGAGTCCTCGACACCAGTCGAGGGCAGCCTGGTCGAAGCCGTTGTCGGCAAGCACCTGATTGACAATGCCGAGATCGCGTGCCTCGGCAGCTGTGAGGCGTGGAGAGGTGAAGTAAAGCTCCTTGGCCTTTGCAGTGCCAATGAGTTGCGTGAGGAACCAGCTGCCGCCGAAGTCGCCAGATGCGCCGACGTTTGCGAACGCTGGGACAACGAGCGCCCGCTCGGCAGCCAGGCGGATGTCGCAGGCAAGCGCAATGGACATGCCGGCACCTGCTGCCGCGCCGGGGATTGCGGCGACGACCGGTTTCGGAAAGCGGTGTAGAGCGAGCGAGACCTGCTTTTGTAGGCGACGCAGCACGTCGGTGCTGACCTGGAGGTTGCCACTGCGACGCGGAGCAGCGCCGGGTTGGTGGCTTTCGTGCATTCCTTTAACGTCGCCGCCGGCACAGAAAGCACCGCCGTTGCCGGTGACCATCACGACACGCACGTCTTCGTCTTCTGCCAGCGTTGGTAGTGCCCGACCGAACCCTTCGTACATTGCGTCACTGAGCGCGTTGCGTCGCTCAGGTCGGTTGAAGGTGATTACGCCTACGTGACCGTCAATGTGTGCCAGCAGGTCTGTGGTTCCGGTGTCGAGTTCGCGCGTCATGGCTAAAGCTTGGCAGTACCGCTCGTTCTGCTGCGAACCGCGGCGACCTTTGACCATCAACACGAACGTGACCTGATCGAATTTCGCCTCGTTGGGTTCAGCGAGCACCGACAGAGTTGGCCTGGCGCTCCCTATCGGCGGCACTGGTCGATTTGCGAGTGTCGGTAACCCTCACGTCATCTGACTGCACCACGCTCTGTGAATCGCTTTGTGTCGGCTTGGACTTGGGTGCGTCCAATACAGGTTCTACGCACGCGGCGTATGTCGCGGCGTAGGGGTTGCCAACTGTTCCGCCGAAGTGAGTTTCGAAGTGGAGGTGGGGTCCCTTGGCGTTGCCGGTGCTGCCCACGTAGCCGATTACCTCTCCTTGCAGCACGAAACGACTCTCGCCCTCAAATCTGTCGAAATGGGCGTAATAGAAAGTATTGCCACTTGCGCTCTTCAGCCACGCAGCGTTACCGCCAAGCCGGTTTTGCTTGAAGCTGACGTCGCCGGATTGAACGGCGCCGACGGGGGTATTGCGATCAGCGATCATGTCGACGCCCTCGTGACGGCGGCCACCGGAGCGGCCTGCGCCCCAGCTGTCGACGAATTCACTTCCCGACGGAATGGGACATGCGATCGCACTGTCGGCACCGAGGGCACCAGTCGCTGCAGCGGTGACGAGCTGATAAGCCGTTGATGGGCTGGCGGCTAATGCCGGGTTGCTGAACGTGCCCGGCACAATCGCAGTAGCGGCAACGAGGGCAGCGAGACCGTTGAGAAACCGTAGGTGTGAGGCCATTCAAAGATATTACGATTACATTACGAAACGATGTCGTCAGGATGACGGTAATTTGTGATTTTCTCATTACTCACCGCTTGACCCAACAGGTCCCGCCAAGCAAGACGACGATCTATAAGAGGCCGCTAACGCCAAGCCCTACTCTTTAGTTGTGTCGAGGTGACCGTCGGATTCTCAGTCAGAGAAGTCGGGCCGCCCATGTCGATCACCTTCCGTCATGAAAGGTTTTAGTTCTACGCTCGAGATGTGAGCCATGACGTCGTCACCTCAACGCAACTCGAGTTCTACAAGACCAACGGATATCTCCAACTCGAGTCGTTTATTGATGCAGCGTGGATGGCTGACCTGCGCGCAGCGTCTGATGAGTTTGTTGAAGCGAGTCGAGGCCTCGTTACTTCGAGTCGTCGACTCGACCTTGAAGCAGGGCACACAGCGACTGCTCCGCGGCTCCGGCGTCTAGTTTCACCTGTTGATTTGCATGAGACCTTCCGACGCCTGGCCTTTGAAGGACCGGTGGCACAACTCGCCATGGCCATCCTTGGCGGTCCGGTTCGCTTCCACCACAGCAAACTCAACTTCAAGTGGTCAGGAGGGGGCGAAGAAGTGAAATGGCACCAGGACATTCAGTTCTGGCCGCACACAGACTTCACGCCCCTGACAATCGGCGTGTACCTCGACGACGTCGACGACGCGATGGGCCCGATGGGTGTTCTCCCCGGAAGCCACATTGGAAAGCTCTACGACCTGTACAGCACGGATGGATCGTGGGGTGGCGCAATGCGTGACGACGACGTCGCATCGCTACCAATGGAGGACATGATATGGCTGCAGGGCCCGGCGGGCTCAGTTACCGTTCACAACTGCTGCATGGTGCACGGTTCGATGCCCAACCACTCAGACCGCCCGCGACCCCTGCTCTTGCAGACCTACTCAGCGCTCACCAGCTATCCAGTTCTCGGAATCGGTGCGAATGGCGTTGACGGCGCTAACAGCGGCCGCATCGTGGGCGGTTCTCCAAGTCAGGATCTCACCGTGCACGGCCGAGCGATGCGCGGTGCGCCGGACTGGCGTAAGCAAGGCCCGCCGACGATCTTCGACAGCCAGCAGGCCGACAGATAATGCTGCCCGCCCGCATCGGCCGGTAGCGCCGAATTGTTAGCGCGCAAAAACCTGCGAGTCGTCGACAAACGACTTGAACTCAAGGGCGTTTCCTGACGGGTCAAGCAAGAACATTGTTGATTGTTCGCCGACCTCGCCGGTAAAACGAGTGTGCGGCTCAATAACGAATGTCGTTCCCGCTGCTCGCAGACGGCTTGCCAATATCTGCCAGTCGCCCGGACTCAGGAGAACACCAAAATGCGGGACGGGGACCTCGTCACCATCGACCGGATTGGTGATGCGGGGTGTGGCCACCGGAGAGAGGTGAGCCACAAATTGGTGCCCGAACAAATCGAAGTCCACCCAATGCTCTGCTGAGCGGCCTTCGGCGCAACCGAGGAGCTCTCCGTAGAACGAACGGGCGGCCGCCAAATCATGGACCGGCATAGCCAAGTGGAAGCGTGCAAGATCGGGCAATGCTGTCCTCAGTCGGGCTCAGGCCGGGAGGGCGTAGGTGCCCTGCGCAGTTGCGGTGATCCGGTCCTCGTCGTCGTCGCACCAGACGCGCACGGTCCCGACGATATTCCGACGGCCGGCTTTGTCGAGCGTTGCACGCGCCCACAGCTGAGTGCCTTGGGCGGGTCGAACGTATCGAATTGAAAGCTCCGAGGTGAGCGCCATTTGCTCAATTCGGCCAATCGCTCCGAACGTGAGGTACCAGAGCGCTGCGTCGGCAATGCCGAACTGTGTTGGGCCTGAAATGAAGCCGCCAGGTCTGAGCGCATCTTCGTCGGGTGTGAGTTGTGCCAGCGCGAAGTCTGGCCCGACCGCTGCGCACTGGCTGCCCATACCGCTGAACTCCTTAGCGAGCATCGCGTTAATCGCGTCGACAGTGGGGAGTTCAATCATCCGCCGAACCGTAGCGGGTAGCGGTTGTCCCGTCCGATACCTTCAATCAATGATCTCTGGTATCGACCACATCGTGCTGTGCGTCAGTGACGTCGAACGTTCGGTGACGTGGTACCGCGACCATCTTGGCCTCGTAGCCGAGCGATTGGACGAATGGCGTGCTGGCGATGCGCCATTTGTTTCGCTCCGAGTTAATGCTGCGACGTTGATTGATCTCCTCGATGACGGACCGTTGGGACGCAACGTCGACCACGTCGCGTTTGTGACTGATCGATCGAGCTTTGATGCTTTCGTAGCCGCCCATGTCGACATCATCGAGATGGGCCCGGCATCGTTGTTTGGTGCGCGTGGTCAGGGCGATGGTGTCTATGTCCGTGATCCCGATGGTCATCGTGTCGAGGTCCGCACCTACTGAGTTGCTGCTGACTTACTACTGAGAAACTGGCGCTCACTGTTCGGTGGGGCGGGTCGGTGTGTCAAGGTGGAAAGGTGAAAGGGTCACCGAAGCGCATCGCTGTTGTCGGAGCTTCCCTCGCAGGTTTACGTGCCGCGGAGACATTGAGCCAGCGGGTGCCGAACACTGAGGTGGTGGTGATCGGAGCCGAGCCGCACCGTCCGTATGACCGGCCGCCGTTGTCGAAGAAGCTGCTGTCCGGTGAGTGGGAACCTGAACGAATTCAGCTTCGTCCTGCTGACTCCTTTGATGAGCTCGACGTTGAATGGCGGTTCGGGGTCGCTGCGACACAGCTAGAACCGGCGGCTTCAGGTACCGGTGGAACACTTCACCTCAGTGATGGTTCATGTCTCGAAGCAGAGGGCATCGTCATCACCACCGGCGCTTCACCGCGGCGTGTAGCTGGCCAGTCGCAGTTCGGTCATGTCCATGTGTTGCGCACGCTTGACGACGCCATGGCCGTTCGGGCCGCTATCGGTGCCGGTGGTCGGAGCGTTGTCGTAATCGGGGCAGGTTTTATTGGCCTCGAAGTCGCAGCAACCGCAAAGCAGCTCAACAATCAAGTGACCGTGCTCGAAGGCGCTACCGCTCCACTGATTCGAGGCCTCGGCGAAGAGATGGGCACCGCAATGGCGGACCTTCATCGTGCTCATGGAATCGATGTGCGTTGTGGCGTCCAGGTGGAATCGTTGACCAAGACCGGGGTGCAGCTCACCGAGGAACACCTCGATGCCGATCTGATTGTCGTCGGGATTGGCGTGGTACCCGCGACCCAATGGTTAGACGACAGCGGGCTTGAGTTGCGCGATGGCATTGTCTGCGACGAGACATTGCAGGCCGCACCTGGGATTTATGCAGCAGGCGACGTCGCTCGCTGGCCTAATCCGTTGTTTGACGAAGAGATGCGGGTCGAGCACTGGACGAATGCGGCCGAACAGGGCGCGTTGGCCGCAAACAATCTGATCGACCTGGCCGAAGGCAAAACACCAGTGCCGTATGGGCCGGTCCCGTTCTTTTGGAGCGATCAGTTTGACCAACGGATCCAGTTCTTGGGTAGATCGAGTCCTGACGATGAGGTGATCGTTGCTGCCGGCTCCGTCGCTGAGGGCAAGTACCTTGCGCTGTATGGACGCAGTGGAAAGCTGCATGGAGCTTTCGGGCTCAACGCCCCTCGCTGGGTGATGCCGATGCGTAAACAGCTTCTCAGCCGAGTCAGCTTCAACGACGCGTTAGCGTTCGTGGCGTCGCTCCCGTAATCAGTTATTCGGCGCTTCGCGGCAGCTGACCGTCAGATGCGTCGGCGATTTGGTCGGCGCTGAGGAAGAGTTCGCGGCCAATGGTTTCCAATGCCGCTGCTCCTTTCATGGAGACGGCGGCGTCTGCGATTGCGGTCAGCAGTAGCTGGCGGACTGGGCTGCTTGCTTCCTCGCGAAATTCGGCGACCTGCTTGCGAATATCTTTCGGAAGATCGTCGGCCGGATTCCCGCTGAGGTGATCCCGCAAGGTGTCGCGTAGCTCGTCGTGCAGAGCAATTGTCGATGGCACAACAAGCTCACCAACGTCGCGAAGGTGCTGCTGGTGCCCGCACCGTCGACAGCGCAACATCGGCTGCGGCGCTTCCATTACTCGGATCGATTTACCAAGCAGGATCCGGTGGCGCGTGATGTCGAAGCGTTGGTGGAGGCTCACGTATCCGCAGTTAAAACAGTGGCAGCGAAACGTCTCGCCCTCGGTGAACTTTTCACCAACTCGCCAGAGCGCACGCGACTTGACCAGCTTGATCGTCTCCTCGTACTGCTGGTTGAACTGCTCGTTCAAAGTCATCTCTAATAGTCTCCCACCGTCATCCCACTGACACTCGGCCTCAAACCGAAAAATGACGGGCTGGGTTCACGTAGCGACACATTTCCGCATTTTTTGATAGCGGTTGGCGTGTTCTTCGTTCAGATATTGCCTACCCGGACGGCCTCGTCCGTGAACCCGACTTCACTTTGACCGGTCGGTTTGGTGGCGTGGCGAAAGATCCCACCCAGATCGCGCTGAGCTACCCAGGAATCTTGAAGACACTCACCAACGTGCAGCCGTTTTCGGAGCGAAAGTCGTCGTGGGTCGTGCCGGTTTGGGCGGCGTAGGCATGACCGGCATCCATATGCACGCCTTGTGAGGTCATTGATCCTTCAAGGATGTACGAGAACTCTGGTTCTTCGT
>Ga0213869_10002086_pt1 | contig 14206 bp, 13 predicted proteins | sample PICome_10_FD_160083 | JGI IMG/M metagenome (GOLD analysis project Ga0213869, IMG submission 160083) | Coastal seawater microbial communities near Pivers Island, North Carolina, United States - PICO132 | ecosystem: Environmental > Aquatic > Marine > Coastal | place: USA: North Carolina...
TCAGTATTGCTACTGCGTTCGACTTGCATGTGTTAGGCGTGCCGCCAGCGTACGTTCTGAGCCATGATCAAACTCTCAAGTTTAATAACGGCGCACACTAGCTTCATATAAATAACATTCGAATTATTTATACGTTTAGAAGTGTGTGCGACAATTTCTTTATTAACCTAGCCGTCCACACTTCTCTTCTTAAAAATTTACAATTTAAAAAAGCTAAGATTTTAAACTTTAAAATCTACACACCTCTAGCTACATTAAAATATTAATTTCGTAGAGGTGAGCGGTGGTTTTATTACAATTTTGTTATAAGTCAAGGCGTATATTGTTTGATTTAAGCAGTAAAATAAGGCCTTTTTAGCCTTCTATCATTGCAATGATCATTTTATTTTTATAAAAAACAACTATGACGATTATCCAAAAAATTAACTCTTTTTTAAAAAAAAAATTCAATTTTTGGTTACATCTAGAAGCTAAAAATTTAAAAATTCAAAAATTTAACCCATTAATTTTAATATCTTTTTTGATTATTTTTTCTGGCATTTTTTTCATTTCCTCAAATTTGATCGATAAAAAAAATGAGAGGAACATTAACAGCTTTAAGGAAATTACAAAAACTAATGAATTTTCTAATTTCTCTAACTTTCTTATTTCTAAAATAAATAGCCCTTACCAAGAAACAAGCTACATAATTAAAAATAACGATACGGTTGAAAAAATATTGATAAAATTCAAAATAAGAAATGAAGATATAAAAGATATATCTATTAAATTAAAACAAAAAAAACTATTTAATATTTATTCCGGTAGAAAATTATCACTAATATTAAAAAAACTAGAAAATGGATCAAATACCTTAGTCAATATGGTGTATCCAATTAACAACACAACAAGTGTTGAGATTAGAAAGTCTCAAAATGTCTTTTTTGTTAAAGAAAATATTTTACAATTATATAAAAAAGAAGTTGTAGTTAAAAATGTTATCACAAATAATTTATATAGTTCAGCTATTGAGTCAGGGGTTGAACCAAATATAATTGTAGAATTTGCAAGAATTTTTGGTTTTGAAGTAGATTTTCAAAGAGACATAAGAAAAGGAGACTGGTTTGAGATTTTATATGAAAGATTTGAAGATGATAATAGCAAAGTAAGAGATACTGGTAAAATAATTTACGCATCAATGTATGTTAATGGTGAAGAAATTAATCTTTATAATTTCAAATATAATAATGAAGAAGAATATTACGATATCAAAGGTAAAAGTATTACAAAATCTTTAATGAAAACTCCAATTAACGGTGCGCGCTTGTCATCTTCATTTGGAATGAGAAAACACCCAATTTTAGGATACAACAAGATGCATAGAGGAACAGATTTCGCAGCACCAAGTGGAACTCCAATTATGGCTTCGGGATCGGGCACCGTCACAAGAGCTAGATGGTGTGGAGGTGGGGGTAATTGTGTAAAAATAAAACATAATTCAACTTATGAAACTATTTATGCTCACATGAAAGCTTTTGCTAAGGGAGTTAAGGAAGGTAAAAAAGTAAGACAAGGTCAAATAATAGGTTATGTAGGTTCTACAGGATTGTCTACCGGCCCACATTTACACTATGAAGTTTTAGTTAATGGCAAAAAAGTAAATTCCCAAAGATTAAAATTACCCTCGGGTAAAATACTTAAAGGTGAAGAAAGAAAACAATTTGAATTAGATAGAATTAAAATAGATTTAAGATTGGCTGGTTTAAGATAATTTATTTTAGTTAGTCAAAGAGTGGTTGTCTTTTTCTGGGGTTTCTTCTTTCTGCGATAATTTTTCTTCAACATTTGTTTTTTCAGCAAAATTTTCTCTTTTTTCATTTAACTCATTATACCTTCTCAAATAATGATCAGCATGTTGTAAATAATTTTGAGCCAATACTGGGTCTCCGTTACTTTGAGCATCTTTTGCTAACTGCTGGAATTTTTGCATTGTTTTCTCAACATTGTGAATATTGTTCATTGAGCCATTTCGGTTAAAATTTAAGTTACCGTTATTGCTAAGACTGTTAGAATTACTTGAGTTTAAAGATGTGCTTCTTCTTCTAAAGTTATTTTTTTGTTGTCTTGGTCTAAAATTTCTTCTTCTATTGTTATTGTTCATTTATTTATAATAAGCGAATACGCATCTAACATTGTTTTTATAATCTTTAATAACGTGTTTTACTCTAAAGTTGTTATCAATTAGTATTTTTGAAACTTTTTTAATTTGCTCATTTCCAATTTCTAAGGCGAGCAAACCTTTAATCTTTAAGATATTCTTAGATTTGTAAATAACTTTTTTAATAAGGTCAAGCCCATCATTTCCACCATCTAAGGCCATTCTAGGTTCATATCTCTTTATATCATCGCTTAAGTTTTTAATGTCTTTTCTCTTTATGTATGGTGGATTTGATACAATTAAATCAAACTTTTTACCAAATACATCATCGATAGTTTTATTAAAAAATTTAACCTTGTTTGATAGTTTATATTTAAATGCATTATTTTTGGCTACTGAAATTGCGTTTTTAGAAATATCAACACCTATTCCAATAGACTTCGTAAGGCTACTTAGTAAACTAATAATAATGCAGCCAGATCCAGTGCCAATATCTAAAATTGATATTTTTTTCCCTCTATATATTTTTAGTAATTTATCTATCAACAACTCAGTTTCTGGTCTAGGAATTAATGTATCTTTACTCACTTTAAATTTTTTACTCCAAAACTCTTTCTCTTCTAAAATATAAGCAATTGGCTCATTTTTTGATCTTCTTTGTAAATATGTTTTAAAAATTGAAATATTTTTTTTGGTTATCTTTTGTTCTAAATTTATCAAAATTTCTTCTCTTGATTTACCTAATGTTTTTGAAAGTAATATCTCTGAGTCTAAGATATGAGATGGAATTTTGTTCTCTTTAAGTAAATTGGAGCCAATTTTAATTGCTTCTAACGCTCTCATGAATTTAAATTTTCAAGTTTCAAGCTTTGTTCTTTTAACCTAAGCTCTTGATTCATTTCATCATGTATCTCTCCGCTTAAAAATTCATCTAATTTATGTAAAGTTAAATTAATTCGATGATCTGTCACTCTTCCTTGAGGAAAATTATAAGTTCTTATTCTTTCTGATCTGTCACCTGATCCAATTTGACTTCTTCTGTTACTAGATCTTTCTTGATCTTTTTTTCTTTTTTCTGCTTCATAAACTCTTGATCTTAAAATCTTTAACGCTTTAGCTTTATTCTTATGCTGAGATTTTTCATCCTGCTGACTTACAACAACGCCGCTTGGAATATGTGTTATTCTGACAGCGCTATCTGTTGTGTTAACTGACTGCCCGCCTGGCCCACCAGCTCTAAATACATCAATTCTTAAATCGGACTCCTTAATTTGGATGTCCACCTCTTCAGCTTCTGGCAATACCGCAACAGTAGCTGCTGATGTATGTACTCTTCCTTGTGTTTCTGTTTCGGGTATTCTTTGAACTCTATGCACACCAGACTCATATTTCAAATATGAATATATATCGTCTCCATTCACTAAAAAGATTACTTCTTTGAATCCTCCGGCTTCACTCTTTGATATATTTATAATTTCTAATTTCCATTTCTTCTTAGAGCAAACTTTTTCATACATTTTAAATAAGTCTGCACAAAAAAGAGAAGCTTCTAATCCACCAGTGCCGGCTCTAATTTCAACAATTGCATTTTTATTGTCGTCTTCATCTTTTGGTAATAAAAATATTTTTAGATCATTTTCATATTCTTCCTTTTTAATAATTAGCTCATTTAAATCCTTTTGGGCTAAATCATTAATCTCTTTATCAGTTGATTTGTCTTGAATCATATTTATTAAATCTTTTTTTTCAGTTTCAAAATCCAGGTATTTTCTTGCTATTTTGATAATATTTCCTAGGCTAGAATATTCTTTGGATTTTTTTACAAACAATTTAGGATCAATATCTCCTGATGAAAGTTCTTTTTCTAAGGCATCATGCTTATTTATAATATCTTTGACTTTATCTATAGGAAAGATCATTTAGGTTAAATTTCTTTAGTTTTTTCTTCTACCAGTTTCACAACTCTATCGATAATTTCAGAGCTTGGAACTTTGCTATGTGGAACGCCGGAAAGATATAAAAGATTATTATCTTGACCTCCTCCTGTTAAACCAATTTCTGTTTGAGCGGCTTCGCCGGGACCATTGACTACACAGCCAATTATGGAAAGATTAATAGGTTTTTTTATATGCGCTAATTTTTTTTCTAATAGTTTTACAGTTTCAATAACTGGAAATGCTTGTCTTGCACAAGATGGACAAGAAATAATATTAACTCCTCTTGAACGTATGCCTAAAGATTTAAGAATTTCATATCCAGCTTTTACTTCATCAACAGGATCTGATGATAATGAAACTCTTATTGTATCTCCAATACCTTCCATTAAAAGTTGGCCAATCCCAATTGAAGATTTTATGCTTCCGGTCAGTAACCCACCTGCTTCGGTGACTCCGAGATGTAAAGGATAATTACAAATTTCTGATAATTTTTTATAGGCTTTAACAGTTAAAAATATGTCTGAAGATTTTACACTTATCTTAAAATTAAAAAAGTCATTATCTTCTAGAAGTTTAATGTTTTGTTGAGCGCTCTCAACTAAAGCATCTGGACAAGGTTCTTTATATTTTTCTAACAAATTTTTATCTAGAGAACCTGCATTTACTCCAATTCTAATCGAACAATTATTATTTTTAGCTGCCTTAATAACTTCTAGAACTCTTTGATTGCTTCCTATATTTCCAGGATTTATTCTTAAACAGCTTGCTCCCATATCTGCAGCTTCAATTGCTCTTTTATAATGAAAATGAATATCGGCCACTATTGGAACTGACACTTCTTTAACAATTGATTTTAATGCCTTTGTAGAGTCTTCGTCAGGGCAAGAAACTCTAACTATATCTGCTCCTGCTTCTTCTAAAGAGTGAATTTGATCTAATGTTCCTTTAATATCTGTTGTTAATGTATTTGTCATTGACTGGATGCTAATCTGTGAGTCACCTCCTACGCTAACATTACCAACTTTAATTTTTTTTGTAATCTTTCTGTTTATAATTCTATGAGGTCTAATTTCCATTTTAGTCTAAGTCGAAAATAGTATGTAATTTTTTAATAGCTTTTAAAGTATAATCTTCTTCAATAATAACTGAAAGTTTAATCTCAGATGTCGAAATAGCTAAAATATTTATACCTTCATCTGATAAAGCTCTAAACATTCTATAAGTAACTCCTGGAGTAGATACCATTCCCGCTCCAACAATGGAAACTTTAGCAACGTTATTGTTTTGAATGATTTCTTTATATTTAATTATACTATTATTTTTCAATATTTTTTTAGTTTTTAAAACATCATCTCTTTTAACTGTAAAAGTTATATCTGTAGTTTTTTGATCTGAAGATATGTTTTGAATAACCATATCAACATTTATTTGGGCTTTGCTCAACGGTTCAAATATATTAGCAGCAACTCCCGGTCTATCTTCCACGCCTATAATGGTAATCTTTGCGTCATCTTTGGAGTAGGCTACCCCTGTAACACTTTTTGTATAATCAATATTTTCTTGGCTTAAAATTTTTGTTCCCATTCTTTCAGTAAAAGTTGATCGCACCTCAAGAGGTATATCGTACATCATGGCAGTTTGAACTGCGGATGATTGCATTACTTTTGCACCTAAAGATGACAATTCGAGCATTTCATCATAAGAAATTTTATCAATTTTTTTCGCAACTGGTATTTTTTTTGGATCAGTTGAAAAAACTCCATCAACGTCTGTGTATATTTCACAAGTATCTGCATTAAAAATTTTTGCAACAGCTACTGCAGTTGCATCAGAACCTCCTCTTCCTATAGTGGTAACATCCCCTTTTTTTGAAATACCTTGAAAACCTGGTATAATTGCTACTCCATTATCATCTAAATATTCATTTATTTTTTCAACACGCATATTTATTATTCTTGCATTAGCATGTTCGCCATCAGTAAATATAGGTATTTGCCAATTTAACCATGACTTGGCTTTAACATCTAATTTAATTAAAGCACCAGACAGAAGCGCGCTAGTAACTTGTTCGCCGGTAGATAAAAGAACATCAAATTCTCTTTTATTAAATTCCTCAGAAATTTCATTTGAAAGTTTGATTAATTCGTTAGTTTTACCTGCCATGGCTGAAACAACAACAATAACTTTATTTCCAAAAGATCGCTCCTTTTTAATAATATTTGCAACATGTTGAATTCTTTCGATTGTTCCAACAGAGGTCCCGCCAAATTTTAATACTTTTTTAACCATTTAAGAATGTATTATAATAAAATATAGATATTTATATTAATTTAAAATTATTAAAAATGAGTACTACTATAAATAAAGAAGAAATTCAAAAGTTTTCCAGATTATCTGAGGAATGGTGGGATGTTAATGGAAAATTTAAACCTCTTCATATGTTTAATCCAATAAGGATTGAGTACATTACAGATAATATTAAAAAATATTTTAAGATAAAGAAAGATAAATCTCATTATTTAGAGGGATTAAATATTTTAGATATTGGATGTGGTGGCGGTCTTATATGTGAGCCAATGGCTCGTCTTGGAGCTAATGTAACTGGTATTGATGCATCTAATAAAAATATTAATGTTGCAAAATTACATTCTAAAAAAAATGGACTCAATATAAATTATTTAAATGCCTCTCCAGAAAGTTTAAATGATATTGATAAATTTGATATAATTTTAAATCTTGAAGTTGTTGAGCATGTAGATAATGTTAACCTTTATATTAGATCTTGTTATAAATTATTAAAAAAAAAAGGCTTAATGTTTACAGCCACTTTGAATAGGTCTTTTATTTCTTACATAAAAGCAATTATTGGTGCTGAATATATATTAAGATGGCTACCCATAGGAACACATGATTGGAATAAATTTATAAAACCGGAAGAGTTAGAGAAATTTTTATCTCAAGAAAAATTCTCTACTTGGGATATTAAGGGTTTAAAATTTAATCCACTCTCAAATAAGTGGAAAAAATCAAGCGATTTATCAGTTAACTATATCATTAGTAGTTTTAAAAATTAATTATCCTTACTAATCCAAGGAATTGATAATAAATCTATACCCTCCTCAGATAACTCTTTTCTCTCTTCAGGAGTAGTTTTGCCATAAATGGCTTTTTTAGTTTTTTTATCATAATAAATTTCTCTTACTCTTTTGCTGAAATCTTTTCCTACATAATCAAAATTTTTTTCTATAAATTTTCTTAATTGCAGAAGCTTATTTTTTTCATTTTTTAAATTATTATTTTTTGTACCACTTTCTTCATTTTTGTTTTTAAAATTTGAAATCATTGGGGCCATTATTGTTTTATTAATTTCTTTTGAATTGCAATAGATGCACTCTAACAATCTTTTATTATTTAGTTTATCGAATTCCCCTGAGTTAGAAAACCAACTTTCAAATTCATGATCCTTGTGACATCTTAAAATATATTTAATCATCTAATTTCTGTAATCAGCATTAATATCAATATAATCGTGGGTAAAATCACAAGTATAACATTTAAAGGCATCGTTACCAAGTTTCAAATTTATTTCAATTTCTATTGAGTCCCACTTCATATATTCTTTTAATTTTTTTTCATCATAAGTTTCGGAAATTTTTCCGTTTTCTGCAACTACAAAGTCTCCTATTTTTATTTTTAATTTTTTTTGATCAACAATCTCTCCTGATTTTCCTATACCCATTACAATTCTTCCCCAGTTGGGATCCTCACCTGCTACTGCAGTTTTTACTAAAGGTGAATTAGCTATTGAAAATGCAATATTTTTTGCGCTTCCTAAGGACTTCGCATTAATTACATTTATAGTTATAAATTTTTTTGCTCCCTCACCGTCTACAACGATTTGTTTGGCTAAGTTTAAACATAGTTTTTTTAGTGCAACTTCAAATTTATTTACCGCTTTATCATTTAAAGTAATATTTTGACCAAGCTTAATTGCTTTTGTAGAAAAAATGGAAACCATATCATTGGTTGATTGATCGCTATCAACTGTTATTGCGTTAAAAGAATTTGCAACTGCTCTTTTTAAAAGTGTTTTCAATAAGTTAGAATTAATATCGGCATTAGTAAATATGAAGGATAACATTGTAGCTAAATTTGGCGCGATCATGCCTGAACCCTTGGCAATGCCACAAATTTTTATCAGTTCATCGCCTATAATAATTTCTTCATAGGCTAATTTAGGTTTGGTATCAGTAGTCATTATTGCGGATGCCATCTTTATCCAATACATCTTATTATGCTCTATTCTTAATTTATCCACTAAGTCTGGTAGGCGTTCTTTTATTTTTTCAACAGGGAACTCTTCCCCTATAACTCCTGTTGAAGCGAAAATTAAATCTTTGATTTTAACTATTTCATTTGTCCCTTTTTTATTCTTAGACTCTTTTATAGTTAAAATTCTTGATAAATTTTTTGCTAGTATGTCGATACTATCTTTCCCTTGTTTTCCAGTGAACGTATTGGCATTTTTTGTATTAACTAATAGCCCTTTAATAATTTTTTTATGTGATTCATTGTTCCAAGGAATAAATTCTGAGGTAATACTATTGTTAGTCGTTAACGTTGCATAATTGGCTCCCTTATTAAAATAAAATAAGGCTAGATCATCTCTTCCATCAGCATAAAGGTCTGCAGATATTGATGCCATTTCTAAACCTTCTATTTGCTTTAAGCTTTGAAACTCACCCATTTTAGATAATTTTGTTTTATCGTTTAAGAAATTTTTAATATTTATTGTCATTATTGCTGTTTAATTTAAATTATTAATACATATATAGATGTATAATGAATTTATTTACAAGAACTTTTAGTAAAATATTTAAAAGCTCTAATCAACAAGAATTAGACAAAATTAAAAACATTATAGAAGCTATAAACAACAAGGAAAATGAGATTAAGTCTTTAACTGAGGCTGATTTTAAAGAAAAGACATTTAATTTTAAAAAAAATGCTCAAAATGGATCGCTAGATATAAATAATATTATACCAGAGAGTTTTGCATTAGTTCGAGAGGCGGCTGCAAGAACTCTAGGGGAAAGGCATTACGATGTGCAGCTTGCTGGAGGTTTAATTCTTCACAAAGGTAAGATTGCTGAAATGAAAACTGGGGAAGGTAAAACTCTTGTTTCAACTTTACCCGCCTATTTAAACTCTTTAACAGCACAAGGTGTTCATGTCGTTACAGTAAATGACTATTTGGCTAAAAGAGACTCGGAATGGATGGGTAAAGTTTTTACTTATCTTGGGGTGTCTACTGGCTGCATCACTAATGACTTAGACGACATTGAAAGAAAAAAAAATTATAAAAAAGATATTACATACGCCACAAATAATGAACTTGGATTTGATTATTTAAGAGACAATATGAAATATGAGCTTGATGAAATGGTCCAACGTAGTCATAATTATTGTATAGTTGATGAAGTAGATAGTATTCTTATCGATGAGTCTAGAACACCCCTAATAATTTCTGGAAGACTTGAAGATAAAACTACACTTTACGTAATTTCTAATGAATTTATTAAACATCTGCAAAAAAATGATTTTGAACTAGATGAAAAAAATAAAAATGTAATTCTCACTGACTTAGGAATTGATAAAATTGAAAAACTTGCAATGCAAAAAAAAATATTAAAAAATAATAATTTTTACGATCAATCTAATTTAGACCTTGTTCATCATGTCAATCAAGCTCTTAAGGCTAATTTACTTTTCAAAAACGATACAGACTACATAGTAAGGGATGGCAAAGTACAAATTATAGATGAATTCACTGGTAGAGTTTTGGATGGAAGAAGATTTTCTGATGGACTGCACCAAGCAATAGAGGCTAAAGAGAATGTTAAAGTTGAAGAAGAAAATCAAACATTAGCTTCTATAACTTATCAGAATTATTTTAGATTATATAAAAAACTTGCCGGTATGACAGGTACAGCTATAACAGAGGCTGAAGAATTTTATGATATATACAAATTAAATGTAGTTTCTATTCCTACAAATAAAAAAATGCTTCGTAAAGATTTTAATGATCAAATATACAGAACAGAGATTGAAAAATATCATGCAATTACAAATAAAATAATTGAGTGTAATAAAAAAGGACAGCCCGTATTAGTAGGAACAACGAGTATCGAAAAATCGGAAAAAATTTCAAATTACCTAAATAATAAAAAAATTAAGCACAATATTTTAAATGCCAAACATCATGAAAAAGAAGCTAAAATTATTGCTGAAGCAGGCAAAGTAGGAGCAGTAACAATAGCAACTAATATGGCTGGTCGAGGAACTGATATCAAGCTTGGTGGTAATAAAGATTTTATTTTTGATGGAAAAAAAGAAAATGAATATGAAGTAAAAAAAAATGAGGTTAAAGTAAAAAACTTAGGTGGATTATTTATCATTGGAACTGAGCGCCACGAGAGCAGAAGAATAGATAATCAGCTAAGAGGTCGTGCTGGAAGACAAGGTGACCCAGGAAACACTATTTTTTTTATAAGTTTGCAAGATGAGTTGATGAGAATTTTCGGCGGAGACTCCATTGAAGGTATGCTTAAAAAACTTGGATTAAAAGAAAACGAGTCAATAGATCACCCTTGGATTAATAAAGCAATGGAAAGAGCTCAAAAAAAAGTTGAGAGTCGAAACTTTGATATAAGAAAAACATTAATTAAGTTTGATGATGTTATGAATGATCAAAGGCAAGTTATCTTCTCACAAAGATTAAAGGTGCTCAAAGAACAAGAAATTAGTCAGATTTTAAAAGATTTTTTTGATGAAATATTAAGCAACTTAAATATTGCTCGTGCGAACTATCAGAAATCTGGAGATGAAAAGAATTATATTACCGAAGCTAAAAATATAACCGGAAATGCAATCAGCGATGAAGATTTGTTAAATTTTGCTAAACTTGACGAAATAGAGTTTAATAAAAAAGTAAAAGAAATATATTCAAACAAAAAAAATTCTAGAGTTGAGATATTGGGTCAAAGCCAAAATAATAGTTTAGAAAAAAAAATATTTTTACAGATTATCGATTTTTCTTGGAGATCGCATTTACAGTATCTTGAACAATTAAGGCAGGTAATTGGTTTAAGACAGTATGGCCAGAAAGACCCCTTATCTGAGTTTAAAAAAGAGGCATTTTTTTTATTTGAGAGCTTATTACTAAAAATTAAAAATGATTTAATTAAGTTTCTTTTAAATTTAAATATAGTAGTAAATAACGAAAAGAGAGAAAAAGAAGACGAAGACAAAGAAATTACTTCTATTGATAAATCAGAAAAAAAAATTGGTAGAAATGAAAAATGTCCTTGTGGATCTGGCAAGAAATTTAAATATTGTCATGGAAATATCTAATTTTAAATTTTTTTAAAAGCATTTAAAGCTTCAGCCCTAGCTTTTTCATGTTTTACTATTGGATGAGGGTAATCATTTCCTAATTTAAAATTTTCACCGTTATATTCCCAGGGCTTATGAATAAATTTTTTTGGTAAATCTTTTAATTCTGGAACCCATTTTTTTACATACTCTCCATCTTTATCAAATTTTTCACCCTGCAAAATTGGATTAAATATTCTAAAATAAGGGGCAGCATCTGCACCGCAGCCAGCTACCCATTGCCAGCCTCCAACATTACTTGCTTGACAATAGTCTAACAAACAATTCTTAAAGTATTTTTCTCCATATTTCCAATCTATCAACAAATGTTTAACTAAAAATGATCCTACAATCATTCTCACTCTATTATGCATCCACCCAATTGAATAAAGTTCTCTCATTCCAGCATCGACGATTGGATATCCTGTTAAACCTTTTTTCCATGCTTTTAGAAATTTAGTATTTTTTTGCCAAGGAAATTTATCAAATTTTTTTGAATAATTATTTTTTATCATATGGGGAAAATGGTTAATTAGCGAATGATTGAATTCTCTCCAACCTATTTCAGCTAAAAATTTTGAAGTTCCTATATTTTTAGTTTTATTTTTTATACATTCGTTCCAAATAGTTTCTACATGTATCTGACCAAATTTTATATAAGGAGATAATTTTGATGTTCCGCTTATATTTGGAAAATTACGCCCTTCAGAATAATCTATTATTTTATTTTTAATAAAATTATTTAATATTTTCAAAGCATTTTCTTCATCTGGTGACCATATTTTTTCAAAATTTTTAAACCAGTTTTTATTTGGCAATATCTCTTCAGAATTTATACAAAATTTGAAATAATTTTTTCTTTTTAAACACTTTTTAATTTTTTTTTCTTTTGGAGGTATTTTTTCAATAAAATATTTTTCTGCTGTTCTCCAAAAAGGTGTGAAAACTTTAAATGGTGTGCCGTCGCTTTTCTTTATTTCATTAATTTCATTTAGAGCATTACCTTTGAAAATTTTATAAGAAATATTTTTAGACATTAATGCTTTTTGAATATAGTCATCAAATTTTAAGAAATCTGGTTCATAGACTTTGTTCCAATAAATTGCGAAATCATTTTTTTTTAATAGTTTTTCAAAAAAAACTTTGAAAGATGCAGTTTCAATAATTTCAAGATTTATGTTTAAGTTACTTAATTTTTGTTTAAAATTATAAAGAGATTTACTTAACCACCATTTTTGAGCTTCTTGATTGTGGTAAGTATTTTTTTTGTACAGGTAAAAGGCTACCACCTCGTCATGATTCAATGTTGCCTCAATAAGACCGGTGTTTTTGGATAATCTAAAATCATCTCTTAGCCAAAATAGTCCAATTTTTTTATCCATAGGATTGTTATAAATAACAAATTAAATTTTATATTTCGATAATAAAACTAGTGGTGGTGGCCTTGGTAAGAATCGCACTTACGACACATACCTTTTCAGGGTACTGCTCTACTCTGAAAACCGCTTAAACTATATATTTATTTTTAAAAAATGCACCAAAAAAGGCTCTCAACTGAGTCCACAGAGAGTCGGGATTTTGATATAGTTTTTTAATGAAAAATTACTCTCTTCAAATATCAATTATTATTTCGGCTATCATAATTTCCATCGCAATTTATATGTCTGTCACTGCACATGATAGAAAAGCTTACAATCATTGTTTGAAATTTGTTTATGAAAAGGATGAAGAAAGAAAAAAGAAAAAATGTGAAAGCTTTGTCTACGATAAATAATGTTTAATATTTTTAAATCAAAAGAACAAAGGCAAATAGATAAAGCAATTGAATACTTCAAAACAGCTCTTAGATCAGCTAATGCTATTGTTGCTTTAGATGTTAAGCACTATCCAGATAAAATTGTGAGACTTGCTGAAATATTTAACGAGAATAACACTAAGGGTCTTAAAATTTTGTATGAGTTAAGAATAGAAATAGACGATAACGGCAATGTAGTTAGTGAAAAATTCTCACATATAAAAAATTATTTTCCAATGCATGTGATGATTAAAAAAGATTTTAAAAAATTTGAAAAAGTTATGATGGAGGCTTTATCTGGAAAATTTGGAGAATATAGAGGAGTTTAGCAAATGATCATATTTATTAAGAAATGGTTTTTTCCACCTACATTTAGCATAATGTTTTATCCCTGTTGGATTGGAATGTGGTTTTTAATGTTTGATGATTGGAATAGAACATGGTCAAATTTTTATAATTTCACAGTTATGATGCTTGCAATGTTTTCTATTTTCTATCTTGCAATGGATGCAAATGATGGAAGGTTCACTAAATTTATTCAATACGTAGAAAGTAGTAGCAAATTGAAAAAAAGATCAATTACGTTTTTGATCTTTGTAGCTTGGTTTGTTGGGGTTGCGCTTGTTGCTAAATATTTTCCTTTAGATATATAAAAATACGCTCTCAACTGAGTCCACAGAGAGTCAGGATTATTTATTAATTTTCCAACATCTTCTACACCATTTTCCTTCAAGTAGACGATGTACAGATGGTTCATAAATATGGCCTCTGATACATCTTAACTTCAAACGACTTTGATATTTAAACACTTGAGGTATTTCAATTATTTTTGCTTTTTTATCTTTAATAATTTTATTTATTTGCTGCTTAAATCTTTTTTGATTTTTAATTGTTTTTTTGACA
>Ga0213869_10002087_pt1 | contig 14204 bp, 18 predicted proteins | sample PICome_10_FD_160083 | JGI IMG/M metagenome (GOLD analysis project Ga0213869, IMG submission 160083) | Coastal seawater microbial communities near Pivers Island, North Carolina, United States - PICO132 | ecosystem: Environmental > Aquatic > Marine > Coastal | place: USA: North Carolina...
CAATCTTGATCGTGCGCGCAGAGATCGGTGATCAGCAGCACCCCGCCGGCATTTAGCAGCTTTGCACAGTCATCGATAATATCGCCCGGTGTCGGATTGTGGTGCAGCACCATATTCAGGGACACACAGTCACTGCGCAGCTGTTCGCCGAGCGCAAAATCTGTATCGCCAAGCTTAAAATCAATATTGTTCAAACCCTGGGTCGTGGCTCGCCCGCGACACTGCTCAAGCATCTCAGCCGAGTTATCCAAGGCCGTTACGCGCTTAAAGCAGGCAGATAATTTGCCGAGAAACTGCCCGTAGCCGGGGCCGATCTCCAGCGCTGAATCTCTATTGGCGATACTGCTCTCAAGAAAGCTTTCGACGCTATCACCGTAGTCCGACCAGCTGGCGATAAGATCCTGATTCTCTTCAAAGCGTTGGGCATTCTGGTTGAAGAAAGCCACCGACGCCGCCGAGCGCTCTTGATTGATTGACTCCAGTCGACCGCGCAACGCCGGATCCAGGGCCGCCTCATCAATGGTTTGAAACAGCACCTGCTGGAGTGGCTGCAAATCTGTATCCGGATGGCTCTCGTTGCGGCGATAGAAAATCGTCGTGCCCTCGCGTCGCGTTGCAACCAACCCGGCATTGGCGAGAATTTTTAGGTGATGACTCATCGCCGACTGGCGAATATCAAATACCTGGCACAGTTCAAGAACCCCGTAAGCATTTTGTTGCAGCACCTTTAAAACCTGCATACGCAGGGGATCGCCAGCCGCTTTACACAGGGCAGTAATAGCGCTGGTATCGGTGGCAGACCGCGGTTGGCTGTCAAAATGGCTGAGATTGTTCATGGTGCGGGACTTTAGCACAGCGCTTTTGTTATATCAAAATATTTTTATATATAGAAAGGCATGATTCACAGTTGTAACTGCAACAAAATTCTCTGCTGAAAAGAGTCTGTGAAAAGAGAATTTAAGTTTACTGACAGGGCCGTCTAAGAGACAATGCGCGCTTAAATTTTCCCTATCAGGAGTGATGATTCCATGGCCTCACGCAGAGACCTTGCCAACGCAGTTCGCGCCCTCAGTATGGATGCAGTTCAACAGGCTAATAGTGGCCATCCCGGAGCCCCAATGGGCATGGCAGATATTGCCGAAGTACTCTGGAATGACTATCTCAGCCACAATCCAGCTGACCCAACCTGGGTGAACCGGGATCGCTTCGTGCTCTCCAATGGTCACGGCTCAATGTTGCTCTACTCTCTATTGCACCTGACAGGCTATGACCTGCCGATTGAAGAGATTAAGAACTTCCGTCAACTGCACTCCAAAACCCCGGGCCATCCTGAATACGGTTATGCGCCCGGTGTAGAAACAACCACTGGCCCACTGGGTCAGGGCATCAGTAACGCTGTTGGTATGGCGCTGGCTGAGAAAGTTCTCGGCGCACAGTTCAACCGTCCGGGTCACGATCTGGTCGATCACAGCACCTACACATTCCTCGGTGATGGCTGCCTGATGGAAGGTATCTCCCACGAAGTCTGCTCACTGGCCGGCACCTTAAAGCTCAACAAGCTGGTCGCTTTCTACGACGACAACGGCATCTCGATTGATGGTGAAGTTGAAGGCTGGTTTAGCGACGACACCCCGGCGCGATTCGAATCCTACGGCTGGCAGGTAATCCCCAATGTCGATGGTCACGACAGCGACGCGATTAAAGCGGCGATCGAACAGGCCCATGCTGAAACTGGCAAGCCAACATTGATCTGCTGCAAAACCATTATTGGTTTTGGTTCACCGAACAAACAGGGCAAAGAAGACTGTCACGGCGCAGCGCTGGGTGTAGATGAAGTTGCACTAACCCGCGAAGCCCTTGGCTGGACTCACGGACCATTTGAGATCCCCGAAGATCATTACGCCGGTTGGAATGGTGTTGAGAAGGGTTCCGCTGCACAGACTGTATGGGCCAACCAACTTGAAGAGTACCGCGCAGAATACCCGGAGCTGGCCGCAGAATTTGAACGTCGCACCAGAGGCGATCTGCCAGAAGACTTCAGTGCCAATGCTGATGCCTATATCGCAGAATGCCAGAGCAAGATGGAAAAAGTCGCTTCGCGTAAAGCCTCGCAAAACTGTCTTAATGCCTATGGCCCAGAGTTGCCTGAACTACTTGGCGGCTCCGCCGACCTGGCCGGCTCAAACCTGACTATCTGGTCTGGCTCAAAAGATATCAGCGGTGACAATGCTGACGGTAACTACATCTATTACGGTGTACGTGAATTTGGTATGAGTGCAATTATGAACGGCATCGCTCTCCACGGCGGCTTTGTAAACTACGGTGCCACCTTCCTGATGTTTATGGAATACGCCCGCAACGCAGTGCGTATGTCAGCGCTGATGGGTCTGCAGAGCATCTTTGTCTACACCCACGACTCCATCGGTCTCGGTGAAGATGGCCCGACCCACCAGCCAGTCGAACAACTCAGCGCGCTGCGCTCTACGCCAAACCTGCACACCTGGCGTCCCTGTGACACCGTGGAATCTGCGGTTTGTTGGAAGAGTGCTATCGAACGTCGCGACGGTCCAAGTGCACTGGTCTTTAGTCGTCAGGGTCTGGCACCAATGCCGCGCTCTAACGAACAGGTCGCCGCTATTGCCCGCGGTGGTTATATTTTGAAAGACTGTGCTGAACCTCAGGCAATCCTGATTGCCACCGGTTCTGAAGTTGAGCTCGCTGTTGCCGCTGCCGATCAATTGGCCGCCAAAGGCATTCAGGTTCGCGTTGTCTCTATGCCCTGCGCAGAGATCTTCTCCGCCCAGGATGCAGATTACCGCGATGCAGTTTTACCGCCAGCGGTTCGCGCACGAGTGGCTGTTGAAGCACTGCATGCCGACTACTGGTACAAGTTTGTCGGTCTCGATGGCCGCGTTGTCGGTATGACCAGCTTCGGTGAATCTGCTCCCGGCAATGTGCTGATGGAAGAATTTGGTTTCACCGTTGAAAACGTTGTCTCCAATGTTATGGAAAGTATCGGCTAATGATTCGCGTAGCCATTAATGGCTATGGCCGAATCGGCCGTTCAGTATTGCGTGCTCTGTATGAATCAGATGCGCGCAGTGCTGTGACAGTAGTTGCGATCAACGAGCTGGCAGACTGTAAAACTATCGGCCATCTAACCCGCTATGACTCCACCCACGGACGCTTTCCCGGCACCGTTGAAGTTGCTGATGATCAGTTAACGATTAATGGCGACAGCATTGCCATTCTTCACAGTGAGCAAATAGATCAGCTGCCCTGGGGCGAACTGGATATAGATGTAGTGCTGGAATGTAGTGGCGCCTTTGCCGATCGTGCCACCGCACAACAACATATAGATGCAGGTGCCCGCCGCGTACTATTTTCCCAGCCTGCCGAGTCCAATGTCGATGCCACCATTGTCTATGGCATCAACCAGAATATTCTGACTGGCGAAGAAACCATTATCTCCAGCGCCTCCTGCTCGACCAACTGTGTTGTGCCAGTGATTAAAGTACTCAATGACCGCTTTGGGGTTGATGGCGGTGTAATAACCACTATTCACTCGGCGATGAATGACCAGCCGGTAATCGACGCCTATCACCATACAGATCTGCGCAAAACCCGCGCCGCCATGCAATCGATTATTCCTGTAGACACGGGCCTGGCCCTGGGAATAGATCGCCTGCTCCCCGAACTGACCGGGCGCTTTCAAGCCCAGGCGATGCGCGTACCCACGGTCAATGTTTCAGCCATAGATCTCTCGGTCATGCTCAATACAAAAATTGATACAGCCGATGTTAATACCGCTTTATTGGAAGCCTCGGAAGGATTTTTAGAGGGCGTGCTCGGCTACACCGAAGAGCCGCTGGCCTCCTGTGATTTCAACCACGACCCGCGCAGCGGCATTGTCGACGCCAGCCAGACCAGAGTCAGCCAGGAAAAATTAGTTAAAGTGCTAATCTGGTTTGATAACGAATGGGGCTATGCTAATAGAATGCTCGATACCCTTTTGCACTGGTGCTCAGCTGAACGGTTTAGCGCTCAAGCCAGCAAAAGAACTATCACCAAATAAATATTTAAGGATCAAAATGACCATCAAATTAATGACCGAGCTAGACCTGGCCGGCAAACGAGTACTAATCCGCGAAGACCTCAATGTGCCGATTAAAGATGGCAGCGTCACCAGCGATGCAAGAATTAGAGCAGCGCTACCAAGTATTCAGCATGCGGTAAAAGCCGGTGCGAAAGTCATACTGATGTCGCATTTGGGACGACCCACTGAAGGGGAATATAACTTCGACTTCAGCATGGAGCCGGTCGCTGTACATCTGAGTGAGTTACTTGGACAAACAGTTCGCTTAGAACAGAGCTGGACCAATGGCATTGAGATAGCTGCCGGTGAAGTCGTTATCCTTGAAAATGTGCGCTTTAATCCCGGCGAGAAGAAGAACGACGACACTCTCGCCAAAGCCTACGCCAACCTCTGCGATATTTTTGTGATGGATGCCTTTGGCACCGCCCACCGCGCTCAAGCCTCCACTCATGGCGTGGCAAAATTTGCCCCCATCGCCTGTGCCGGCCCGCTGTTAGCTAAAGAGTTGGATGCCCTCTCTAAAGCACTGGCCGCGCCAACGCCGCCAGTAGCGGCGATTGTTGGTGGATCAAAAGTCTCCACCAAATTGATGGTTCTGGAAGCCCTCTCCGATAAAGTCGATCAACTCATAGTCGGTGGCGGTATCGCCAACACCTTCCTCGCAGCGGCAGGCAAGCCGGTGGGCAAGTCGCTCTGTGAATTTGATCTGATTCCCGCCGCCCAGGAGCTGATGAAAAAGGTCAATATTCCACTGCCCACCGATGTAGTGGTTGGCAAGGAATTCTCTGAAACCGCTGAAGCCACCGTCAAGTCGGTAGATGATGTCGCCGAAGACGATATGATTTTTGATATAGGCCCCGACTCAGCCGCTCAGTTAGCCGCAATGCTAACCACCATGGGGACCATTATTTGGAATGGTCCCGTCGGAGTTTTTGAGTTTGATCAATTTGGTGAAGGCACAAAGACGCTAGCATTAGCCATTGCTGAAAGTAGCGGTTTTTCAATTGCTGGTGGTGGAGATACTCTTGCTGCAGTGGATAAATATGCAATAACTGAGCAAGTGTCCTATATTTCTACAGGCGGTGGCGCGTTTTTAGAATATGTAGAAGGCAAGGAGTTACCTGCTGTCGCTATGCTTGAGCAACGCGCCAAATAGAGCTCGTAAAACAGCCACCAACAACAGTTATAACAGCAATGAATAGTAAGGATAAAAAATAACGGGAAGAAAATCGTTAACAGTAGAGGTAAATTACAAAGGAAGATTGTAAAAAATTACTGTTAAAAAATTTAGCACTAAAGGAATAGTCACATGGCATTAATCTCTCTCCGGCAGATGCTGGATCACGCCGCCGAACACAATTACGGCGTGCCAGCATTTAACGTAAACAATCTCGAACAGATGCGCGCCATTATGATGGCCGCAGATCAAACCGACAGCCCGGTGATCGTTCAGGCATCTGCAGGTGCTCGTAAATATGCCGGCGCACCCTTTCTCCGTCATCTTATTCAGGCAGCCATCGAAGAGTGGCCGCATATTCCGGTGTGTATGCACCAGGATCACGGCACCAGTCCCGCGGTTTGTCAGCGCTCCATTCAACTGGGCTTTAGCTCGGTGATGATGGATGGCTCCCTGGAAGAAGATGGCAAAACACCCTCCAGCTATGAGTATAACGTTGATGTTACCAGGCGCAGCGTCGAGATGGCCCATGCCTGCGGCGTCTCTGTGGAGGGCGAACTCGGCTGCCTGGGGTCACTGGAAACCGGCGAAGCCGGAGAAGAAGACGGGCAGGGCGCAGAGGGAAAATTAACCCAGGAACAGATGCTCACCGATCCCGAAGAAGCTGCAGACTTTGTTGCTAAGACCGGCGTTGATGCCCTGGCGATCGCCTGCGGCACCAGCCACGGTGCCTATAAATTTAGCCGTCCACCGACCGGTGATATCCTGGCTATTGAGCGTATCAGGGAAATTAACCAACGTATTCCGGGCACCCATCTGGTGATGCATGGATCATCTTCAGTGCCTCAGGAATGGCTTGCGGTTATCAATCAGTACGGTGGTGAGATCCCTGAAACCTATGGAGTGCCGGTTGAGCAAATTTGCGAGGGCATCAAGTATGGTGTGCGAAAAATTAATATAGATACCGACCTGCGCCTGGCCTCAACTGGCGCCGTGCGCCGCTTCCTAAAAGAAAACCCCAGCGCCTTTGATCCACGCGCCTATCTGAAAGAAACCACCGCAGCGATGAAAGATATTGCCGTCGCCCGCTACGAAGCTTTTGGCACCGCAGGTAATGCCCCGAAAATAAAACCCATTAGTCTTGAGGCTATGACCGAGCGCTATGCCCGCGGAGAGTTGGATCCAAAAATTAACTGGCTTGAGGAGCTGGTAAGTTGAACAGGCATGAAAAAATAAACTATGTCGAATTTCCGGCGACAGATCTGCAAAAAACAAAAACATTTTTTAGCCGGGTTTTCGATTGGCAGTTTAAAGATTATGGCGATGAATACACCGCCTTTTCCAATGCCGGACTGGAGGGTGGTTTTTTTAAATCTGACCTTTCAGCCAGTGCTGAAAATGGAAGTGCACTGGTTGTTTTCTATAGCTCGCAATTAGAAAAGACTCTGGAAAAAATCGAAGAGGCCGGCGGAAAAATCATAAAAGCGATTTTTTCATTTCCCGGTGGCCGGCGTTTTCACTTTAGCGATCCGAGCAATAATGAATTTGCAGTTTGGTCAGATAAAGACAGAAAATAGTTTTTTAAATTACGGAAGATTTAAATTTTAAAATGGAGAAAAAATGAAAACTATGGATGCAATAGGCAGCTGCCTCTGTGGAGAAGTGGAGTATCAAATAACCGGCAATATGGGTATTTTTCAATACTGCCACTGTTCACGCTGTCGCAAGGTTACCGGCAGTGCCCACGCCTCAAACCTATTTGTTAAACCGGACCAATTTAACTGGCTTAAGGGCCAGTCGTCGGTAGTTAATTTTCTGCCACAAGAGACCAAATATTTTGCCACCGCTTTCTGCAAAAAATGTGGCTCATCACTGCCCTGGCGATCAAAGGGCAGTAAGGTGATTATCGTGCCGGCAGGCACATTGGATAACAGCCCCGGGATCGAGCCAATTCAGAATATATTCTGTAGCTCAAGAGCTGATTGGTATAAGGCTCCGAGCGAGTTGCCTGAATATGCTGAGCTTCCTGTTAAGGCGTAAAGTGAAAAAATACTACCAACATTTGGCTCACTACAATCAGTGGATAAATAAGCGAATTTACTCTGCCACCGCTGGATTAAATCAACAAGAGCTAAGCCAAAATCGCGGTGCTTATTTTGGGTCGATAATTGGCACCCTAAATCATATTCTTGTCGGTGATATTTTCTGGTTTAAGCGTTTTGCTAATCATCCCGCTAATTATCAATCTCTTGAGTATTTTCGTTCAGTTAATAAGCCCGCTTCCCTTGATGAAATGCTGCATGATGAGTTATCGAATCTGTTGGAGGTAAGAGAGCATACGGATGCTGTAATAGTGCAATTTATATCAGAACTTACTGATGAGATGATTGCCAGCACGCTGAAGTATAAAAATTCCAAAGCCCAGGAATTTAATAAAAATATGGGTGACTTATTGCTGCATGTTTTTAATCATCAAACCCATCATCGTGGCCAGGTTTCAACACTGCTTTATCAGGCTGGAATAGATGTTGGTGTGACAGATATGGTGGTGGGGATTGCCGAAAAGTAAAAATATATTTTAATAACGTCTAAAAATACTTCTAAAGTTACTGTATTTCATTGCCCATTGTCTTAAGAAGGAGAAACCGATGAATTTGGATAAGTTAATCGATCTATTATTACAAAAAGGTTTTACTGCGGTGACTGGTGCGGTGGGTTTAAAGCTTATTCTGATTGATGGGATGATGGCTGGAGACGACAGGTTAGAAATTTTAATTATTGGTGCACTGCTTCTTTCAGTGGCTACTGCCGTCTCTTACCTATCCTGGAAAACCCGCGTCACAATTAAGCACCAGAAAAGTATTGCGGCGGATAAAGGGATTGCTGACGAACTCGCTGAAAACCCTTAACGGCTAACCGCAGATCGGAGATAGCGATCATCTTCGCCGTCTCTGGCTTTTTGCGATGACTTGTCCCATGATCCAGCCAGCTCTTTTATCTAATGCGACTTTTAATACGTATAACCAACGATAAACTACTATTGGCTAAGTCCTATGTATATTCCGGTAAAACCTCTTAATAAATACCCATTCTGGCTGCGGCCATTCTTCTGGAGTCAGCAGCGTAAATATGGCGCAGTACTGGATCCCGGCTTGCTCTGGGGTCGGGTGCCAAAGCTATTTGCCGCTGTTGCCCTGCTCTATGGCGTGCTTGATCGCAAAGGGTCACCCCTAGATCCAGTATTGCGTTCACTGGTAACGGTGCGGGTCTCACAGATTAACTGGTGCGATTTCTGTGTCGATATTAACTCTATGACATTGGCAAAACGTGCCGACTCAATGGATAAAGTCGAGCAGTTGGCAGACTGGCAGAAGCGGGATATTTTTAGTGACAAAGAGCGCCTGGCTCTTGAGTACGCCGAAGCGGTAACCTATTCCGATCAGCAGGTAACCGCTGATTTAATGCAGCGCTTAAAAGTTATCTTTGATGATGATACTATCGTCGAACTAACCGGTCTTATTGCCTTTCAGAATCTATCCAGCAAGTTCAATAGCGCCCTTGATGTTCCGGCTCAGGGATTTTGTTCTCGTCCCGAAGTCAAATAGACCGCAGAATTTTTACTCACTTTATAAAAGGTTATCAGTTAGATGTCAGAATTTACCAATGTTACAGTCAGCAAGGAAGCCAATGTTTATTTCGACGGCCAGGTAAGCAGCCGCACAATTATATTTGCCGATGACACCAGGAAAACTCTTGGCGTTATGCTTCCCGGAGACTATGAGTTTGGTACCGAAGTGAAAGAACTGATGGAGATTACCTCTGGTGAGCTGGATGTACTTCTGCCCGGTGAAAGCGAGTGGCAGGCGTTTACTGGCGATATGGCTTTCGAAGTGCCAGCCAATGCCAAATTTGGCGTCAAGGTTCACCAGGTTACCAACTATGTCTGCTCTTACTTTTCCTGATCTACGGGCATAGTCGATGAGTATCCCGGTAACTTCCCTGCCGGAACCAGAGATTAGCTGTTCCAGCTGCCAGGCTTGCTGTTGCAAGCTTGAGGTGATGCTTATTACTGATACCGGGGTTCCCAAAGAGCATATAAAAACCGATCGCTGGGGAGCCGAAACCATGATCCGTCTCGACGACGGCTGGTGCTCGGCTCTCGATCGTGCGACCCATAGATGCACTATCTATGACAACCGCCCATGGATCTGTCGGGAGTTTGAAATGGGCTCTGATGAGTGTAAATCCGAGCGTTTAGCAGCAGTCTAAACGCCTGCAAATATAGTGATTTTTAGCGGATTTGCATCTATCTTTACAGGACACTTCTATTTATTTTGTGACCTTCCCCCTCTATGCAGAATCCCCGCACTACCACCATCACCACCTTTATGAAACGTGAGTCTGCAGGTGGCGTTTTACTGATGCTTGCCGCCCTGCTGGCGATGTTCTGCGCCAACTCGTTTCTCTCTGTTTACTACGAGCTACTGCTTTCGACCCCTGTAGAAGTGCGCGTGGGGGCACTGGATATTGCCAAGCCGCTGCTGCTGTGGATTAACGATGGCCTGATGGCGATTTTTTTCTTTGTGGTGGGCCTTGAGCTAAAGAGGGAGCTAGTGGAAGGCGAGCTGGCAGATAAGCGCAATATTATCTTGCCCGGTGTGGGTGCTATAGGCGGCATGGTTTGTCCGGCGCTGGTCTATCTCTATTTTAATAGTGGTTCCAGCGCAGCCGACGGCTGGGCGATACCAGCAGCGACGGATATTGCCTTTGCCCTAGGCGTGCTCTCACTTCTGGGATCGAGGGTGCCGACTTCATTAAAGATATTCTTAACTTCTCTGGCAATCTTTGATGATATTGGCGCCATAGTGATTATTGCGCTTTTCTACACAGCAAAAATAACGCCACTGGCACTGATAGTAGTTGCCTGCTGCATTCCCGTTCTTGCGGTAATGAACAGGCGCAATGTAACCGCCAACAGCCCCTATATATTGATTGGCCTGATTATGTGGGTCGCCACCCTTAAATCCGGTGTGCATGCCACATTGTCCGGCGTGATTATGGCCATGTTTATTCCCATGCGATCAAAGAAGGATCCAAGCTTCTCCCCACTTAGAACTCTCGAGCACGATCTGCATGCTGTGGTTGCCTTCTTGGTGCTGCCAGTCTTTGCCTTCGCCAATGCCGGCATCAGCTTTAATGGCGTTGGAATAGACCAGTTATTTCACAATGTCTCTATTGGTATAGCCCTGGGGTTGTTTGTCGGTAAACAGGTTGGCATCTTTGGGTTTTGCTGGTTGGTTGTTAAGTTAAAACTGGTCAAGTTGCCCGCTAATATGAACTGGGGGAGTCTCTTTGGTATCGCGGCCCTCTGTGGCATAGGTTTTACCATGAGTCTGTTTATCGGCGCTCTGGCCTTTGAGAAAAATGACCAGAATATGCTCTTTGATGAGCGCCTGGGAATTGTTATCGGCTCATTAGTCTCTGGCCTTTTTGGCTACTTAATTCTCGCTAAAGCCCTGCCAAATAAAGCACAGAAATAGTCTGTAGCAGCGTTAATGGCTGTATACTTCTGCCATGAGCGAAGAGCAGCCGAATAACCCATTGCATGGCATTACCCTGGAACAGGTTGTCACCCGACTTGAGCGGCGCTATGGCTGGGATTACCTGGCCAAAAACATCAATATCAACTGCTTTAAAAGCAACCCTTCGGTGAAATCCAGCCTCAAATTTTTGCGCAGAACCCTGTGGGCCAGGGAGAAAGTTGAAGCGCTGTATATCACCGCTTTTAGCGATGTAAAGCCAGCTAAAATACCAACAAAGAAACCCGCTGAAAACCCCAACCCATGGACATCAGGCAAACTAAAAAAATCTTGAGATCAATATTGGGTTTCGCGATTCAGGGTTATCTAGTCTAAAATTGTTTAAAGGGTTGTTTTAAGAGCTTTTTAAGATTTTCTTTAAAAAGCTGTTTTGAAAAATCATTATCTGTTTATGGAAAAACAGATTAACAGAGCACAAGGAAAGGCTGTCTATGTCATCACTCCTGACTCTCTACGAATGTAAACATTGTTCCGCCACCGGAACCTGCACCAATGGTGAAAACCAGACTGCCTGTCGCGCCTGTGCGAAATTAAATGAACTGCCATTTTGGCGGCGCTCAGGGCAGGTCGGATTGGTCTGTGGTTGCTGTCGAGGTCTGGGTAAGGCCGAGCCATTTACAGACCGATTAAATAAAAGAATGGCGCCTGTCCTAGCGGTATTGTTAACTTTCTGCGTATTAACTTTAATATTAGTAACGTCAATTTTTAATCATCAACATTTTGGCGAAATATTGGCATTTGGTAGTGCGATTATTGGCGCGGTTACCGGGTTTTATTTTTCCACCAATAAAAATAATTTTTAATATTTATTAGCCGGACTTGGAGGGGATCCAAACGACGGAGAAAAATAAAATGGATTTAATGGATTCAAAAAATGTAAATAACAGAATTAAAAAACGCAGTATTGCAATCGCGATTATTGCTCATCTCTATCTGGCCGTCTTTACTTTTGGTGTATCTTTAATACTACTTTTACTGGTTGGGTTTTTAACCGCCACGTTGCTGGAAAAAGATATTAGCGAAGCCAGATCAAGTGCAAATACTTTTAATAAAAATTTTCCATTTAGATATTTTGGCCATATTTTTGGTAGCTTCCAACATGTTTTTTACAATGCCTACAGTATTGAAAAAGATATTTACGGGGCGATAGAAACGGAGCTAAAAGCCAAGACGCCAGTCACCTCTCTCGAGGCACTGTCTATTTCCGATAAAGACAAAGATCTTAAAAAGAGTGAGCAGAGAAGCTTTATTAAAGCTGAGTCATCTCCAACCGCTCGCGGGACGGCAATTACACTAGTTTTAAATCAAAGCAGTTTTGGTTCTATGCGCTCTATCGAGTGGCGAGTTCTGGCCGGTGGTTTTGTCGATAAAAATGCAAAATTTAATTTGATCGCTTATTCGCCGTTTACCTTTTTCTTTTGGATTGCCCCCTATATAAGACGTGAAACTGATTTGCTCAGCCGGGTGAGAACTATTTATCCAGGCTCATACAATGATATGGATGTCGCTATCCAGGTGCGCTGTCTGCACGAGGCGGTGTTTGACGCGATGATTGCTGAGCTGGATAAAAATGGTATAGATACTAGTGAGTTAAAGGTGCAGAAAATGCAGACCATGAATATCAATATCTCTGGCGGCAAGGTCAATATGGGCAATGTGGTTCAGGGTGCCATGAACAAGATTGGTGGGGCGGTTAAAGGGGCTAAGGCATGACGTGCTCGGATATAAAAATTAATATCTCTGGCGGCAATGCCAGTTTTGGCAATATCAACCAGGGTGATAATGCGCAGTTGGATTCGACGCAGGTGGTTCGTTTTGAGGCGGTGGATGTGGAGGCGTTCTATCAGTCGATTGCCAATATAGCGGCCTATAACAATATTGATTTTAATGATTACCAGCATCTTAGGGCGCAGGTGGCTGAGCTGGTTAAACATCCCGAGCAGCCGGGGTTTGTGGAGACTGTTGAAGGGCTCTATAAAAAATTTAGCTGGGCGGTAAAACCTTTGGAAGCGCTGTTTGCAACGATTTGTGTTGGCGGCTGAATTGAGCGGTATTTGATCGAGCGCCTGAAGAAGATTGGTGTGGCCGCAACCAAGGATGGCCTCCCGGGACTCACTCGAGCCATCCTTGGGCGTTCGAGCGCCGTTCCCTACGGCGCACGGTCCCGGGAGGCCATCCTCGGCTCCAGCCTTAAAGCCAAACTTCGGATTTCTAAAAAAGCACTGACTAGATCTAGAAAAGTAATTCATACTTTCAGTTGAAGCTCAGAGTGGGCCAAGACTATCCCAGACTCGCCGTAAACCCGGTCGCTACCGGCATCCTGCCTAACGCGACTGGCTTGAGTTAGTCCCGGGAGACCTTCCTCGGTTCCGTCCGCTACGTTACAATTTAGAAAACAAGCGCCCCAAAGGATCAACCCATGATTACCGCCTACGCTCTGGTAGCAATAAATATCATCAGTATTTTTATCTGTTACGATATCGCAAAAAATCGCGACGGTAACACCCGCTTCTGGGGTTGGATGGGGCTACTTTTTGGCCCACTGGCAATACCATTCGCACTGTTTTGCAAAGCAAAAAACGGGGATAAAAAGTGACTGGTGAGATCGATCTAAAAAAGCTTTTGGAAAATCTGTCGCCACTCCTGGATAGTTGCGGCTATGTCTTTTGTACCTTTAAAGATAGCGCCTATGGTGAATATGCCGAGCTGCAACCCGTAGCATCATTTATTGAAGACGAAGGCTTAACCCTAGTGATTCCCAAAGACAGAGCGGATCAGGAAGGGATAAGCTATCAGGGCGTATTTAAGCGTATTACCCTGAATATATACTCCAGTCTCGAAGCGGTCGGCTTAACCGCCGCCGTATCTACCCTGCTTGCGGAAAATGGCATCAGCGCCAATATGATCGCCGCTTATTATCACGACCATATTTTTGTTAACGCCGATAGTGCTCAGCGAGCGCTGGCGCTATTACAGTTAGATAACCTCTGAAACCAGCATCTCGCTGGGTATCTGTGTGGTCAGGTCTGCCAGTTTTTGAGCATAGCCATTGGCTTTCACCACATCACCCATAACCAACAGAGCGGGCGAAGGCAGCGGGTGCTGCTCAACTCTCGCGGCAATATCACTAATAGTGCCCACCAGAACCTGCTGTTCATCCGCAGTACCCTGTGCAATTACTGCGAAAGGCATATCGACCGAACATCCGCGGGCGACCAGTTCTGATGTAATTTCCGGAAGATTCGAGAGACCCATATAGAACACGACAGTGCTGTCTTTTTGCAGTGCCAGATCCCAGTTGATATGCATCTTGCCATTTTGTCTGTGACCG